>ERZ780030.53-NODE-53-length-70506-cov-11.300081_pt1 | contig 70506 bp, 57 predicted proteins | sample MGYA00511857_ERZ780030 | MGnify/ENA primary metagenome ERZ780030 (study PRJEB29588, sample SAMEA2162530) | human gut metagenome | biome: human gut; feature: human-associated habitat; material: faeces | place: Denmark | collected 2008/2010 ... | reverse complement strand
CACAAAATTTGAGCCGAAAAAGATATCTTGCAAATTTACGCAATTCTTACAAGGTATTTCGATATTTATATCTGTCAAATTTACTTTAACAGATGGATATATGCTACGATATATATGTGCGAAGTTTGAGTTAATAATAGTGTATAAATGTATTGCAATTATGTTATAATATGGCAAGGAAAATAAATATGCAATGCATAGAAATGGAGACTAAAAATGGATGAAAGAATTAAGAAATTAGCATACAATCTTGTGAATTATTCTGTAAAGGTTAAAGAGGGCGAAAAGGTCTATGTGCATTATATAGGAAATGACACAACTGACCTTGCAAGAGCAGTCATTAAAGAAGTGTATAAGGCAAAAGGTATTCCATTTGCACATTTTACTGATAATAGGATTCTTCGTGAGATATTATTAGAATGTAGTGAAGAACAGTTAAAAATAATGTCTGAAATTGACTGTATGGAAATGGATAAAATGGATTGTTATATAGGTATCCGCGGTACTGATAATATTGCCGAATTATCTGATGTTCCGGCAGACAAGATGAATATGTATGAGACTTTATACGGAACTCCGGTTCATAGTGACAGACGTGTAGCCCATACTAAATGGGTTGTATTAAGATATCCTAATCCGGCGATGGCACAGCTTAGTAATATGAGCCTTGAAGCATTTGAGGATTATTATTTTAATGTATGTAATCTGGATTATTCTAAGATGGATAAAGCAATGGACTCATTACAGAAACTTATGAATAAAACAGACAAGGTTAGACTTACAGGTCCGGGAACAGACATAGAATTTTCGATAAAAGATATTCCTGCAATCAAATGCGCAGGCGAAATGAATATACCTGATGGAGAAGTGTATACAGCACCTGTAAAGAATTTAATAAACGGAACAATTACGTATAATACGCCATCAGTATATCAGGGCTTTACCTATGAAAATGTAAGCCTCACATTTGAAAACGGTAAGATAATCAAAGCTACTGCAAATGATAATGACAGAATTAACAAAGTATTTGATACTGATGAGGGTGCAAGATATGTGGGTGAGTTTGCGATTGGTGTCAATCCATATATAACAAGCCCTATGAAAGACATTTTATTTGACGAGAAAATAATGGGTTCAATACATTTTACACCGGGCTGTTGTTATGATGATGCACCAAACGGCAATAAATCATCAATCCATTGGGACTTGGTATTTATCCAGACTAAAGAATATGGTGGCGGAGAAATATATTTTGATGATGTTCTTATAAGAAAAGACGGTGTATTTGTTCTGCCTGAATTAGAATGTTTAAATCCGGAGAATTTAAAGTAGATGGTCTTGTTAAAAAAATACATCTGTATTATAATAGAAAAGTGTTTTGAAATTTGATGTATGATTAAAGAGTTTATATAACTTAGGGATTGTACATTCTAATACACTATATGTTATTTGTGTAAAAATGTGTTTAAGTGAGGAAAAAGAAATGGAACTAACAATTATTAAAGACTTATATCGTGATACTGACAAGTACATTGGCAAAGAAATCGAAGTAGGTGGTTGGATCAGAAGTATCAGAGATTCTAAAACATTTGGTTTTATCGTATTAAATGATGGTACTTTTTTTGAAACATTACAGATAGTTTACCATGATGAGATGGAGAATTTCGCAGAGATTTCTAAATTAAATGTTGGTGCAGCGATTATTGTTAAAGGTACATTGGTTGCAACTCCTGAAGCTAAGCAGCCATTTGAGATACAGGCAAGTGAAATAGTAGTAGAGGGAACATCAGCACCTGATTATCCTTTACAGAAGAAACGTCACAGTTTTGAATATCTTCGTACAATTTCACATTTACGACCAAGAACAAATACATTCCAGGCAGTATTCAGAGTACGTTCGTTAATAGCCTATGCTATACACCAGTTTTTCCAGGAGCGAGATTTCGTATATGTTCATACTCCACTTATTACAGGAAGTGACTGCGAGGGCGCAGGTGAAATGTTCAGAGTAACAACACTTGATATGAATGATTTACCTAAGACAGATGACGGAAAAGTAGATTATACCAAGGATTTCTTCGGTAAAGAGACAAATCTTACAGTATCAGGTCAGTTAAATGGCGAAACATATGCTATGGCATTCAGAAATATATATACATTTGGACCAACTTTCAGAGCAGAGAATTCTAATACTACAAGACATGCAGCAGAGTTCTGGATGATAGAACCTGAGATGGCATTTGCAGACCTTAAAGATGATATGATGCTTGCAGAAGCAATGCTTAAATATGTTATCAAATATGTAATGGATAATGCACCTGAAGAGATGAAGTTCTTTAATAATTTTGTAGATAAAGGTTTAATAGACAGATTAAATGGTGTGCTTAATTCGGATTTTGGACACGTAACATATACAGAAGCAATCGAGATTCTTGAAAAACATAATGATAAATTTGATTATAAAGTTTCATGGGGATGTGATTTACAGACAGAGCATGAGAGATATCTTACAGAAGAGATATTCAAACGTCCTGTATTTGTAACAGATTATCCAAAGGAAATCAAAGCATTCTATATGAAATTAAATGATGATAATAAGACAGTTGCGGCTATGGACTGTTTAGTTCCTGGAATCGGCGAAATCATCGGAGGAAGCCAGAGAGAAGATGATTATGATAAACTTCTTGGCAGAATGAAAGAATTAGGCCTTAAAGAAGATGATTATGGCTTCTATCTTGATTTAAGAAAATATGGTTCAACAAGACATGCAGGATTTGGTTTAGGTTTCGAAAGATGTGTAATGTACCTTACAGGTATGGCTAACATCAGAGATGTAATTCCATTCCCAAGAACAGTTAATAACTGTGAATTATAATCTGTATTTAATAATTTTATTAAATTATGATTATTAAGAGTGCGTGGCACAAAAAAGTAATTTAGATTTAAAATAAGCAGATATAGAAGGCGGCTCAATTTACAGATAACATCTATAAATTTCTTTAGATAACATCGATGAATTGGGCCGCTTATGTTAATAAGATTTTTAAGATAAGGTCAGGTTGGTCATTTAATAATAAATAATACGATTTCTCAGACAGATAATGCCAGAGAAAAGGAGTGTACGATGGCTAAAAGAAGAAAGAGAAATAATAGAAAAAATAATAAAAATAATAATAGATATAAGAATAGGAATAAGAACAGAAAAGTAATTAAGAAGATTTTACTTGGTCTGTTTTTTGTAATTATAGCAGCTATATTATTTATTGGAGTAAAATATGGCGTGAAATTATATGAGTATGATAAAAAAGCGAAGAGACTCGTTAAAGAGGGTGGCGAGGAAATATTTAAAGCAAACCAGACGAGTATTATATATGATGCAGACGGTAATGTTATAACGGAACTGATAGGAGAAAGAGATTCATATTATCTTGATTATAAAGATATTCCATATTTCGTTAAAGCAGCGCTTATTACATCTGAGGACAGAAATTTTTATTCACATTCTGGTGTAGATTACAAAGCGGTAACCAGAGCATTTTTAGTGTTACTACAGAATAAAGGTGAAATAACGCAAGGAGGAAGTACGATAACACAACAACTTGCAAGAAATGTTTTTCTGTCACATAAAGTTACAATGGGACGAAAAATAAAGGAAATGTTTATTGCAAAAGAGATTGAGAAAAAGTTCTCTAAGGATAAAATATTAGAGTTTTATATAAATAACATATATTTTGGTAACGGATATTACGGAATTGAGGCGGCTGCCAGAGGATATTTTAGTAAATCAGTAACGGAGCTTTCGCTAGGTGAGATAGCATTTATATGTGCAATTCCGAATAATCCTACTTTATATGATCCGTATACGAATAGTGATGAGACTACCTTGCGAAAGAACAGAATCTTAAAGCAGATGTATGAAAATTATGACATTGACAAGCAGATGTACGAAGCTGCATTGTATACCACAATTGTCTTATATCCATCAGAAAATAAAACCAATAATTACATAGAAACATATGTTAGATATTGTGCAACAATTTCTCTTATGTCTAATTCTGGATTTGAATTTAAGTATTATTTCGATTCAGATGAGGAAAAGGAGAAGTATGAGAAAGAATATGAGGTCCTATATAATGATATTTCGGCTAAATTATATACGGGTGGTTACAAAATATATACATCAATTGATTTGAATAAGCAGCAGGAATTACAAGATATAGTGGATAATAATTTAGCAAATTATACAGATGTAAATAATGAGGGTATTTATGCGTTTCAGGGGGCTGCGACCTGCATTGACAATACTACTGGAAAGGTCGTGGCGATTGTAGGTGGAAGAACGCAGGACTATAAAGGATATACACTCAACAGGGCATATCAGAGCTATAGACAGCCTGGTAGTACTATTAAGCCAATTCTCATTTATACACCTATATTTGAAAGAAATTATTATCCTGACACAAAGGTTGTAGATGAACCCATAGAAAATGGACCGGTTAACTCACCTAATGTCTACGAAGGTGAGATGACAGTAAGAAGTGCTGTAGAAAAATCAAAGAATACAATAGCATGGAAACTATTTGATGAGCTATCAGCGGATACCTGCCTTGGATATCTTAAAAATATGAATTTTAATAAGATTGTGAATAAAGACTATGTACCTGCTGTCTCAATTGGAGGAATGACCTACGGTGTATCGACACTTGAGATGGCTTCTGCATATGCTGCTATAGAAAATGATGGCGTATTCAGAACTCCAACTTGTATATCAAAGATAACAGATGCAGATTACAATATAATAGTAGATAATATAGAGTATACAAAGTCGAAGAATACTTCCATACAAGTTAAACAGATTTACCAGACAAATGCAGCAAGAATAATGACTGATGTCCTGAAAGGTGTTCTTACAGTAGGAACAGGAAGAAAATATAATATTTCAAATGCAATTTGTGCTGCAAAGACTGGAACTACTAATGATAATAAAGATGTATGGTTTGTAGGTTTTAGTAAATATTACACTACAGCAGTGTGGGTGGGATATGACATGCCTAAAGTTATTAATGACGGCTATGGCAATACCTGTTCAGGAAATATATGGAAAGAATTTATGACTAAGATTCATGATGGGTTAGAGATTAAAGATTTCGTTCCGTATGTTACAGAAGACGGAATACTAAGTAATGGCGAAGAGATATCTGAATCACAGCCTGCTGAAGAAACCACTGAAGAAACCGCTGATGAGACTACTGAAAATGAGGAAAATTCTATCTATACTAATGAAAGTGATGATGAAACAACAACTATAAGTACAGATAATAATTCTGATAATAGAGATAACAGAGATAATACAGAGACAACTAATCCATATAATTCACAGGTTACAAAACCATCAAATGAGCAGGCGCCGGGAGGTGCTGATGGTGGTGTATATCAGGAATATTGGGGTGATTAGTGCGATAGTAAATGCTTTTATTACAGATAAGAGATAAGAAATTGTCTGTGCGAATTCTTCGTCTGTGTCATCGCAATAATTCATTTAGAAATGAGGATTGGCATAAAAATTGTGCTGATAAGATAAAAAGAGAGTTAATGTATGAAATTAATCGATACATTAACTCTCTTTTTAAAGTATTTTATTTGTGTATAGAGCTTAGATAACCTCGCCGTTACGATATTTTTCAAGACATTTCTGTATACGTTTAACAGGGTCAAGTAAGCCGCTGATAGATGCATCATGATTTAATGTATCTATTATTAAAGCGATATATTTGCTCATATCACAACTAATGTAATATGGTTTTGTTAATAATTCAGGAGTCTGATATGTTAAGTTAGTTGTAAGAACTCTGTCAATGATTCCTTTTTCGTAAGCTTCATCAAATTTCTCAAGACCATTTGTAAATAAACCAAATGTAGCGGCTACAAATACTCTGCGGGCCTTTCTTCTCTTAAGCTCTGTAGCAACATCTATCATAGATTCGCCTGAAGAAATCATATCATCAATGATAAATACATCTTTTCCTTCTACGCTTGAACCAAGGAATTCATGAGCTACAATAGGGTTTCTTCCGTTTACAACCTTACTGTAATCACGTCTCTTATAGAACATACCCATATCGATACCTAATACGTTAGCAAGGTATACGGCACGTCCCATACCACCTTCGTCGGGGCTTATCATCATTAAATGGTCAGCATCAATTTGTAAATCTTTCTCATGACGTAAAAGACCTTTTACAAACTGGTATGCAGGCTGAACTGTCTCGAAACCTTTAAGAGGAATAGAGTTCTGAACTCTAGGGTCATGAGCATCAAAAGTGATAATATTTTCAACACCCATATTTGTTAATTCCTGAAGAGCCAATGCACAGTCAAGAGATTCTCTTCCAGTACGTTTATGCTGTCTGCTTTCATATAAGAAAGGCATAATAACAGTAAGACGTCTGCCTTTACCTGCTACGGCTGCAATAATACGTTTAAGATCCTGATAATGGTCATCTGGTGACATATGATTCTCATAACCACAAAGAGAATATTTAATGCTATAGTTAGTAACGTCTACCATAAGGTATAAATCTTTACCTCTGACAGATTCGTTAATACTACCTTTTGCCTCACCTGAACCAAATCTCGAAATCTTTGAATCAATAAGATAAGAATCTTTCTGATAACCTGAAAAAGCGATTGTGTTCTTGTGCTCGTGTTCTCTGTCATTTCTCCATGCTGAAATATAAGCATCGACTTTTTTGCCGATTGGCTCACAGCTATTTAAAGCTATAATTCCAAGAGGACCGACAGGGATAGTTGTTGCGAAATTGTTTTCATCTGCTGACATAATCAAACCTCCGTTGTGTTTTCTGTGATAATCCACATAATTTTATAACATTATGAATTGTTATAGTCAAGTTAATTAGTTAAAAAAAATGGTAGAATCTCTCAATTAGAGCTTTTTACCTTACGGTTGTGTCTCAAATCATCACCGTAAATCTTCATAAATGTATATTCCTTTGCAAGTCTTGATGTAAGTCTTTCGGAATAACGTTCCATTAGTTCAGGTAGACCAAGGTTTGTTGAAATAATGGTCGATTTTTTATTAATTAGTCTTTCATTTATCTTGTTAAATAATGCAGAATTAGTAAAAGAATTAGATAATTCTGTTCCTAGATCATCGATAATCAGTAAATCGCAATCTGTAATCTGTTGTGATTTATTCTTTGCATCAATATCAGATTTATCAAAGCCGGCACTTGATAATATGTCAAACAAGCCAATTGCAGACAGATATATAACTGATATACTCTGGTCTAAAAGTTCTCTTGCAATACAGTTTGTAAGATAAGTTTTACCTACTCCGGTCTTACCGAAGAACAAAAGATTATTGTATTTCCTGTCAGGAGAAGAGAAGTTGTCTACGAAGTTATGGCATATATTCAAGACACTATTCATATTGTCCTTAGGGGACTTTCCGGTTACTGAATCTATATCACTGTCATTGAAATAATCAAGATTAAAGTTATCAAAGTTCTCGCTTTTAAGAATTTCACGAATATTTGACTGGTTGTATAATATTTCAATCTCAGCTTTCTTGAAACAATGACATTTCTTATTATCTATATATCCTGTATCTTTACAGTCATTACAATGGTAGTGCATATCGAGATAATCGGGTTTATAGCCATTTTCAATAAGAAGTTTTATACGTTCTTCTTTGAGTAAAGTTAATTTCTTCTTAAATTCCTCTATAGGCTTATTGCTGTCTTCAGGAGAATTATTACTTAAAAGCATTGCCCTGGTCGTAGCAAGAGAAAGAGAGGAAATCTCATCATTAATCTCTTTGATACGTGGAATCTGACTATAGACGGTTGCAATTCTTTCGTTCTGAAGCCTCTTATTCTCTAATTGTATTCTGTTATATGAGCGAATTATCTCGTCATATTGCATATTTGTAAGTGACATTATATCCTCCATTGCGATGTGGTCTTAAGAAATTCAATATATCGGGGCGGGTCATTAATTCTCAAAATATACTATGCAAGCATAGTATATTTTGAGAATTAATGACCCTGGCATCATACGTTATTAAGTAATTCTTTCTCTAAAGATTCGTAGTTGTATGTTCTCTGGTTAAAATTATTAAATGAATTCTTAGGTCTGGCAGAAGTCTCATTATTATCGGTATGATTCTTCTTATAAGCAGCCTTGTTCTTCTGGTGCTCGCCGTCTAATAGTTTGACATCACTAAGAGTACGGATACCCTTTTCTTTCCATTTGGTAAGAATGGAATCGGCATATTCGAAACTTGGCTGGTGAATTGCATTCATCGTACGATTGCAGGCATCTAATACGATATCCATTGGAAAACCATAGGAATCTGTCCATTTTACAATAAGGGCTTTCTCGCCTGCTCCAGGATTACGTCCGCTTATTCCGAATGCCTTAAGCACAGGATAGCATCTTGAACTATATAATTCTGTACTTGCCTTAGCTTTATCAACAGTATCGATTCCTTCGTTTGCCCACGAAATAGCAGTTTTCTCTATGTAACGCATCTGCCTGTGGTTATTAGAAATAGCATATTCAAGCAGATATACAATGAGGTCTGAATCAAAACCAAGTACATCATAGAAGAATAATAAAGTATTTACATCGGATGCACTAAGAGTTTTACCGAGAAGTTTCTGTGCGATATACATAAATTCGACAACTTCGCTTTTCTCATTAAATGAGCTGATTTCGTTAGCTGTATATACTTTCTTGGAGAAATCAGGCTGTGCCATATTGAATGGTTTAAGTGTGGCAGAAGCCTTGTCTGAAGGAATGTTGTCAGGTGCCACATTGTCAGTATTTATATTGTCAGTATTTATATTATCATTATCCATATGATTAACAGGCAATTCACTATCCATGCGATTACTAGTTAATGCACTGTTTTTATGGTTGTCAGTTAATGTATTGTTTCTATGGCTATCAGTCATTTCATTATGTATATGGGCTACTGGTTGTGACTTAGGTGCTACAAATGTCGAAATCTCAATATTTGAGCCGTCAGTAGTCGTGTAGTCGGTAATAAGTGGTTTCATCTTAATATTTGTAAGTACCTTATTAGAATCAAATTTAAGGTCAAGAAGACCAATCAGTTCCCAGTATCTAAGGGCACGGACAACATCCTTCTCAGTATGATTAAAGATGTCTGCGATATGGCATATCGAAATATCCATATCTGGAGAAGACAAAGCTCTTAGTAAATATAAATAAATTTTCACAAACTCTCCGTTAGCATTTGGCATATACTCATCTAAAAAATAATTAGATACTATGGTTGCCATAGTCTGTGAGCTGCCTTCTAATTTAATCGTACCCATTTCTGTATCAATACCTTTCACACTATAAATATTTCAAATAAACAACTTTCTTTGAGTAGTCATTATAGCACAAAAAAAGGAAAATGAACACACCTATTTTTGCTGCAACCCTTGAAAATAAAGGGATTGAAGCAATGTGGATAATGTGGACAATGTGGACAAGGTATAAAAAATAATATCGAAAATTGTTACATTCCGTAAAATACAAGCAAATCAATGTGGTTTACATAATTGTCGAAAAATAAAGAAATCCACATTTTTATCATGGAGTTTTTCACAATAAAAATGTGGATAATGTGGATAACTATTTCTCAACCAGATTTTCGCCGATTAATACAACATCTCCAGCACCCATAGTTATCAACAAATCGCCGTTGATACAATTTTTTGATAAAAATTTTTCAATTTCTTCAAAAGTTGGGAAATAATATACTTCTTTACCTAATTTTTCTATCTCTGCACGTAATGTATCAGAGCTTATTCCGAGGTCGTCTGTTTCTCTTGCAGGATATATTTTAGCTAAGACAACTTTATCAGCAAGTGTTAAAGCTTTAGCGAATTTATCCATAAGAGCTTTTGTACGTGTGTATGTATGTGGCTGGAATACACACCAGAGAGTTTTATGAGGATAGTTTCTGGCTGCTGTTAATGTAGCTTCTATCTCATCAGGATGATGTGCATAATCGTCAACTACAGTTACACCGTTAAATGTTCCTTTATATTGGAAACGTCTGTCTGTACCTGAGTAGTTGCTAAGACCTTTTACGATGAATTCAACAGGTACTTTTATAGAGGAAGCGGTTGCAAATGCAGCCAATGCATTTAAGATATTGTGTTCACCCGGTACTTTTAAGTCTATATGTGCAATTGTTTCTGTGCCTGATAATGAGCAACAGCCCCCTTCACATTTGACTACACGCTTGACTACATCAAATGATGCACATGCAAAATCATTGTAAACAATATTTTCAGCCGAAAAATCACTGATATTTTTATCAAGACCAAATGTTATGTAACGACATTTGAGATCATTAGTAAAGTAACTTAGATTATCAATGGCACTGTTTATTATTAATGTGCCGTTTTCGTCTAATTTATCAGCAAATATCTTGAAACTGTTGCGGATATCATCAATATCTTTAAAGAAGTCAAGATGGTCCTCACGCACGTTAAGGATTACATTTACATTTGAGACAAGTGATAAAAAGCTGTTAGTATATTCGCAGGCTTCAGTAACTAAATAATCTGAATGCCCTACACGTAAATTTCCACCGATAGTTTTTAACATTCCACCCACTAATATAGTAGGGTCACATTCATATGCAAGTAATATTTCAGATAACATAGAAGTAGTAGTAGTCTTACCATGAGTTCCTGCAACGGAAATGGCTGTTTTATATTGTGCCATTATGTGTCCTAATAAGACTGCACGCGTTACACTTGTGATACCTTTATCTCTTGCAGCAACTAATTCAGGATTATCCTGTTTAACCGCGGCTGTGTATACAAGATAAGAGATATCATCTGTTATATTTTCATAATTATGTCCATAATGAATAGTTGCACCAAGTGAAGTAAGACGGTCTGTTACTGCGGATTCTTTAGAATCTGAACCTGAAACATTATATCCGTTATCTATAAGGATTTCAGCTAATCCACTCATACTTATACCGCCAATGCCGACGAAATGAACGTGACAAGGCTTTTTCATTATATTTTCTATATCAAGATTTTTCATACTAATCCTCTTTTCTGATAAATATTATATTTTTTTCTCAAACACAGGATCGCTTGTAAGGCGTACGCCTAACTTTTTAAATGTCTTCTTATCGACATCTGAAAGTATTACTGTTGTATGAACATCAAGTCCCTGAAGGGCTGGAAGCTGCTCCATTGCAAGTTTGGCATTGTTATCTGAAGTAGCACTCATTGCAAGAGCAATCAGAACCTCATCAGTGTGGAGTCGTGGGTTCTTACTTGACAGATAATCAACTTTCAAATGCTGGATAGGACCTATGGCTTCTGGTGAAATAATAGGTGTCTCGTGGTCGATTTCTGCGAGAGTTTTAAGCACATTTAATAATAATGCAGCAGATGGACCTAATAAATCAGAAGTCTTACCAGTAATAATTCTACCATCGTCTAATTCCATAGCGGCTGTAGCCACACCTAATTTCTCAGATAATTCCCTTGCTGCAACAGCAACTTTCCTGTCATGTGTGCTGATGTTTGCCTGATTCATTATAAGTTCAATCTTCTGGACTTCATGTTCAGTACCATTTTCAGTAACAAGCTTATTAAGACTCTCATAATATCTTCTGATTATCTCCATTTTAGATGCCTGACGGCATACTTCGTCATCAATAATACAGTTGCCTGCCATATTAACACCCATATCAGTAGGCGATTTGTATGGATTTTCGCCATAAATCTTTTCAAAGATTGCATTTAGAACAGGGAAAATATCCACATCACGGTTGTAGTTAACAGTTGTTTCGCCATATGCCTCTAAATGAAATGGATCAATCATATTTACATCATCTAAGTCAGCGGTTGCTGCTTCATATGCAAGATTCACAGGATGTTTAAGAGGAATATTCCATATAGGGAATGTTTCATATTTAGCATAGCCTGCTTTGATTCCACGTTTGTTATCATGATATAATTGTGAAAGGCATGTTGCCATCTTTCCGCTTCCTGGACCTGGTGCGGTAATAACTACCAATGGTCTTGTCGTCTCTATATAATCATTTTTACCATATCCCTCATCACTTACAATAAAAGGTATATTAGATGGATAACCTTCTATTGAATAATGAAGATATACTTTGACATTCATTTTCTCTAGTTTAGCCTTAAATGCATCTGTTGCCTTATGACTCTCATAATGTGTAATTACAACACTTCCGACATATAATCCACGTGAAGTAAATGCATCCATAAGACGTAAAACGTCCTCATCATAAGTTATTCCGATGTCGGCACGAACTTTGTTACGTTCGATATCAGCAGCACTTATAACGATTACTATTTCAGCCTGATCAGAAAGCTGCATTAACATTTTTAATTTGCTGTCAGGTTCAAAGCCCGGTAATACGCGGGAAGCATGGTAATCATCAAAAAGCTTGCCACCGAACTCTAAGTATAATTTGTCGCCGAACTTGCTTATTCTCTCTTTAATGTGTTCAGATTGCATTTTAAGATATTTGTCATTATCAAAACCGATTTTCATTGGTTCCTCCGTTCTAAAGTTTAACTTTTCCTTACATTATGGTTTATTAGTTTTGTATTATATGATGCTACACAATATTTTAACAGTGGCAGAGTATGGAAAGATATGCAGTGCATAATCCATAGAACCTCCTGTTATCTGTATCATTATATTATCGAACTATATATATTGTAAATAATAAGTAAGTAAAATTCAAGTCTGCTTTTCAAATAATAAAATATCTGCTATAATGAGGCAATATAAGAAGATGCAGATGGTGCAGATATTATGTGAATTACTTCGCAATTCTAAATATTTGTCCGGACATCATTAATATATTTATATGTACAGGGAAATGTGCAGAAATGAGGAAAAATGGAAACATCAGTTGATAATAATGAAAATTCACTAGCACCTGTCGGTGTATTTGATTCAGGTATAGGCGGTCTTACCGTTGCAAGAGAGATTATGCGACAGCTGCCAAATGAGAAAATAGTATATTTTGGTGATACTGCGAGAGTTCCATATGGTTCGAAATCTAAAAATAATATTATTAAATATTCAAGACAGATAGTAAGATTTCTAAGAACAAAAGGTGTAAAAGCTATTGTCGTGGCATGTAATACTGCAAGTGCGATGGCATTAGATGAAATAGAGAAAGAATTAGACATTCCAATTATTGGTGTGGTTAAGCCGGGCGCAAAGGTGGCTGTTGAGAAAACAATTAATAAACGCATTGGAATAATTGCAACAGAGGCTACAATCAACAGTGGAATTTATACAGATACGATAAATGAACGTAATAGTGATATTACGGTTGTGACAAAGGCATGTCCGTTATTCGTTCCCTTAGTAGAAGAGGGATGGATTAAAGATCCGGTTACTTATGAAGTGGCAAGAAGATATCTTGCTGAACTTCAGGATAAAGATATAGATACATTGGTACTTGGCTGTACGCATTACCCCCTCCTTAGAAATACGATTGGTGAGATTATGGGCGATAAGGTAACACTTGTTAATCCGGCATATGAGACAGCGATAAGTTTAAGAACTCTTTTAGAAGAGAAGAATTTAGCAGCAGGCAACGAACACAGATATACAGGTGGAATGTATGAATTCTATGTAAGTGATACTGCGGATAAGTTTAAGAATTTTGCAAATTCAATATTGCCATTTCATATAGATAATATTACACAGATAAATATTGAAGAATATTAGTACATTTTATAAAAAATTAGAAAGGTTCGGTATAATATGGATAAAAATGTGCGTGTTATAATCAGGGGACTCCACAATACAGACAGTAATGAATCGGATATGGTTATAGACGTTAAAGGAACTTATTATAATAAGAATGGAAAGCATTATATCTGTTATGAAGAGAAAGATGAGAACTCTAATCAAACTAATACAAATATGCTGAAAATGAGAGATGATAATATCGAGCTTATCAAAAGAGGAAATAATGCAACACATCTGAATTTCGAAAAGGGTAAAATAAATACTACTTATTATAAGACATTTGCAGGGAATCTGTATATTGGTGTAGATACAAAATATATGCATGTAATCGAAGGCGATGGCAGGATTGAGGCAAGAATCGAGTATGCGTTAGTTATGGACGAACAGAAAGTTTCGGATTGTGTAGTAGAGATACTGGTCATAGAAAATATATAATAAAAAATATAAGAGCATAACAATTAAGAAAACATAAAAAAGTACAAGGATATAGAAAAATTATAGAAGTAAAAAAGTCTTTATATATAACACTTAATGCTATATATAAAGACTTATGAATCTAAATTACATTTAAGATTATTTAGATTTTGCATTAGCTTTTTCAGCCTTTGCCTTTTCAGCAAGTTTAGCAGCTTTCTTCTCTTCTTTAAGCTGTTTGCGTGTTTTCTTAGGTTCTGGAAGAGGTCCTCTGATACGCTTTGCAGACATAACATAGATTCCGCTTACCTGGGCTTTAACTTCCTGTTTTGGAAGTATTGAATCAAATACAGTTCCATCGCACATAAGGGACATAACTTTTGGTCCGACTTTAACTTTTAGAATAGGAACTTTTGCACGACGTAGATATTTCGGCGTTTGTTCAACGACAATTTTTGGAAATCCGGCTTCGGACAGCTTCATCTTCTTTTTATCTATTACATAAAAAGACATCATCTGTGACTGGCCTTCCATTGTCTTACGCTGTGAATCAGCTTTTTTCTCAGCTTTACGTCCGAATATATAAAGTACAACTAATAATACAAGTAAAACTGCTATAACTATTAATAATATTTTAATTAGTAATGGCATATTTTCCTCCGTTCTATGATAAATACTATGATTTTGGTATAAAACCAATACATAAAAAGTATTTTAACATTTATGGGAATAAAATACAATTCTTTTTTAGATATAAAATAAAAGTAAAGGAGATTACACCGATATGAGCGAAGCAATAGGCATAGCAAAGGGCATCGGGGAGTGGATATATAATAACACTTTTTATATAAATATTATTTTGGGCATAATAATTATATTCTTCCAGAGACGTGATCCGACTTCGGTGTGGGCATGGCTTCTGCTTTTATATTTCATACCTATTGTCGGTTTCTTCTTATATCTTGTAATCGGGCATGATTACCATAAGAGTAAAATGTTTCGAATTAAAGAAGTAGAAGACGAATTAAATGGAGCAATTAAGAAACAGGAGAACCGGATATTTAATAATGAATTCAGTATTACAGATGAAAGGGTGCGGGAATATTCGGATTTAGTATTATTTAATCTGGAGACGAGCAGCGCAATCTACAGTGAGGATAATAAAGTCAAAGTATTTACGGATGGAAATGCCAAATTCGATGATTTAATAGAGGAGATGAAGAAAGCGACAAAGTTTATTCATATACAATATTATATTATCAGTAAAGGTGAATTATTCGACAGAATATTCGAGGTGTTGAAGAAAAAAGTCGCACAGGGTGTAGAGGTAAGAGTTCTCTATGACAGTATGGGCGGCAGATATTTAGGAAGAAAAAATGTAAGGAAAATGAAGCAGGCGGGTATCAGAGTCGGTGAATTCTTCCCAGCATTCCTTGGAAGATTCCAGATGCGTTTTAACTACAGAAATCACAGAAAGATTGTGGTTATCGATGGCAAATGTGCATATGTTGGCGGTTTTAATGTTGGAGATGAGTATATAAGTAAGAATAAGAAATTCGGATATTGGAGAGACACACATCTTAAAATAGAGGGTGCGGCAGTTAATGATCTTCATATAAGATTTCTGCTTGACTGGAATTATACGACTAAAGAGAATCTGTTCGGCATAGAGAAATATTTCAATAATAAGCCATTGCATTACAATAGAAATGTAGGTGTACAGATTATTTCAAGTGGTCCTGATTCAAAGAGACAGGAGATAAGAGATAATTACCTGCGATTGATTAATAAAGCAAAAGAAAGAATATATGTGCAGACACCATATTTCATACCGGACGACAGTGTGTTGCAGGCACTTAAGATTGCAGCATTGTCAGGAGTAGATGTGCGGCTTATGATACCATGTAAGCCTGACCACCCATTCGTCTATTGGGCAACATACTCATATGCGGGAGATCTTATAGATGCGGGAGTCAGATGTTATTGTTATGAAGCGGGCTTCCTGCACGCAAAAGGAATGGTGGTAGATGGTCTGGTAAGTTGTTATGGAACAGCTAATATGGACAGACGAAGCTTTGCATTAAATTTCGAAGTAAATGCAGTTGTCTATGATCCTGATGTTTCATGGCAGTTAGAGAAGAAATTCTTAGAAGACCTGACGAAATGCAGAGAAATAACAAGATTTAATTATAACAGAAGAACATTATGGATAAGATTTAAAGAGCAGATATCAAGGTTGTTAGCACCGCTTATGTAGTTTTTGGCATTATAAAACATTTACAGGTGCAGAAAGGAACGAATGAAATGAGCAGTAAAAATACAAGGAAAAGTAAGATGGCAAAAAGAGTTTTACTGATGTCAGGCATTACGTGTGTAATGTTTTTAGCTTTAGTGGTTATGACAATCGGTTTTATAAAGGTAAAATCAGACAATAAGCAAAATGCCGACAAGGTCAAGGAATTAAATAAATCAAAGGATTCATACAGTAAGGAATTAGAGTCAGTTAATAATGAAAAAGATGACTTAAATAAAAAGGTAACTGAGTTAGAGAGTGAAAAGGAATCACTTGCTGATAAGAACGCAGAGCTTGAAAGTGTAATGACAGCACAGGGAATTAAGGAAAAGGCAGCTGCTGATAAGAAGATTGTCTATCTCACATTTGATGATGGTCCATCAGATTTGACACCACAGTTTCTTGATGCTCTAGACAGCTATGGTATAAATGCTACATTTTTCGTAACATATCAGCCACAGCACGAAGACATTTACAAGGATACAATCGCAAGAGGAAACAGCATACAGATTCATACGGCATCACATGATTATGACAAGGTATATGCTTCAGAAGAGGCATATATAGCTGATTTCAACGAGATTTTCGAGTATGTTAAAAATGTAACAGGTACAACACCTAATTATTTCAGATTTCCGGGCGGAAGTACAAACAGCTATGGAAAGAGTATTGTAAAATCAATTGCAAAAGATATGAAAACTAATGGATATGATTTCGTGGACTGGAATGTAAGTGTGGGTGACGGAAGCGCCAAAGCAACGAAAGACAGTATAATTGCTAAGATACAAGCTGAATCAGAGGGAAAAAATCATATTGTAATGTTAGCACATGACAGCGGAACTAAAACTGAAACACTTGCTGCTTTACCTGAAATAATTGAATATTATAAGGCTAACGGATATGAATTCGGTGTAATAAAGGGCAATTTAGATGTGTCATTTGCACAGTTTATAGATTATGAGAATTAATCAGATGAGGTTTACATTTGGTGGTCAGGGTGTTATAATCAACATTGGTTAAAAAGGTAATTCAATTAATGCTAAATTAAAAGGAGGCGAAATATATGGACAGTTGTGATAGTAATAGTCGAAGTACATATAACGATGGAACAGACTTGGAATATATTTCAAGTGTCTGTATGTATGCCTTTTAGATATATATTTTAGGCCTTATCCATCGTTAGAAATATCACAACCACAGATGTTTGTGTAGTATTTTACTACGATGGAATTTTTATGCCCTTTTTTAGGGGGAATGGAGGCTTAAAATGGAAAAAGAAGTATTAAAAGAACCAATGTATGTTGAAAATATCGTATCTATTATCAGAAGTGGACTTAATAAAGAAGAGCTATTAGAAAAATTAAGTGATTACCATGAGAATGATATCGCACAAAGTCTTGAATATCTGACTAAAGAAGAACGTATTAAATTATATAATAATCTTGATGCAGAAACGATATCTAATATATTTTCTTATATTGAAGAACCTGATAAATATATCGAAGAATTAGGAATCGATAAATTAGCCACAATTATCAACGAGATGGACTCAGATGATGCGGTCGATTTATTAGAAAATATTGATGAAAATATAAAAAGTCAGTTGCGACCAATTCTGAAAGAAGATGTTAAAGCTGATATCCGTTTGATAAATTCATATGACGAGGAAGAAATCGGTAGTCTGATTACTACGAATTATATTAAAATATCTAAAAATCTTACTATCCGTCAGGCAATGCATGAATTGATTAAACAGGCAGGAGAGAATGATAATATTTCTACAATCTATGTTGTAGATGAAGCTGATAAATATTGTGGTGTCATTGATTTAAAAGATTTAATTATAGCAAGAGAGCATGATGAACTTGATGATATTATCAGTTATTCTTATCCATATTTACTTGACCATGAGAATATCTCTGAGAGTATCGAGAAGATAAAAGATTATGCAGAAGATTCACTTCCTGTATTAAATGCTGATAAGAACATAATAGGTATTCTGACTGCACAGGACGTAATTGAGGCAGTAGATGATGAAATGGGTGAGGACTATGCTAAATTAGCTGGTCTGACTGCAGAAGAGGACCTTAAAGAAACCACAACAGAAAGTATGCGTAAACGTTTGCCATGGCTTATAGTATTATTGGTCTTAGGAATGGGAGTTTCGACAGTTGTGGGTGCGTTTGAAAATGTTGTGGCAGTGCTGCCGATAATAATATGCTTCCAGTCTTTGGTACTTGATATGGCAGGAAATGTCGGAACACAGTCTTTGGCTGTAACAATTCGTGTTCTTATGGACGAGGACTTAAAGGGTAAAGATAAATTATCATTAATTATAAAAGAAGTGAAAGTCGGCTTTAGTAATGGTATGCTTCTTGGCATATTGTCACTTGTTTGTCTGGGACTTTACATTAGTTTCTTCAAGGGCTACACATTATTTAATGCATTTATGATATCTGGTTGTGTTGGAATATCATTATTAGTATCTATGATTATTTCAAGCCTTGTTGGAACTTTAGTGCCATTATTCTTCCATAAAATAAAAGTGGACCCGGCAGTAGCCTCAGGACCACTTATCACAACTGTAAATGATTTAGTTGCAGTAGTTACTTATTATGGATTATCTTGGATACTTTTAATCCAGTGTATACATCTGGCATAGTATTTAATTAGAATAAAGATTAGTATTACTAAACAGAAAATAAATAGTATTTTGTATATTTAATTTGCCAGATAATGTCTGGCAAATTGGCATTTACCGGAAAATATTTTCTAAAGGTGTAAGCTGTAAGTCAGCCAATGTTTTATATGACAGATTTACGGCTTCGTCCCATATAACTGACGGATTATGACAATCTGAACCTACGATTACCTTAATATCACTACCTTTAAGGCGTGACCAGAAGCGGTTATCAGGATAAGGATATCGTTTGCCATCAGGATAATCGGTAAGTCCACGTCGTATTCCATTAGCGTTGAATTCTATGATGGTTCCGTATCTGGATGCGGCCTCTAATATAATGTCAAATGCTTTATCGCAATTATAATCCCATGCAAAAGGATTAATCATACACAAATCAGGGTGTGCAAGAATTTTAAAATATCTAGTTGCAAGTCCCTCGCTTATTGCATTAGCATATTCTAAATAACATTCAGTGCTGTCAGCGGAATAAATGCTTTTAGAAGAATTATTATCAGACATATATGTGTGTTCGCCGAGTAACAGATAATCAAGTCCGCGTTTCGTAAGAAGTTCTTCATAGTAATTAAGATTCTTACGAAAATATTCAATCTCTAATCCTTTGTAAAGAGTAATTCTGTCAGAATATATTTCTTTAAGGCGGTCAAGTTCGTTAAGATAATCATCTAATTCACTATATTCCATTCTAAGACCATAATTTTCACCATCAGGAAATGGTGCGTGGTCGGAAAATCCTAAAATCTTAATGTCGCTTTTAATAGCAGCCAATACATAATCTTCTTCCGTTCCACCGGCATGTTTACAGCGGCAGGTGTGTGTATGGTAATTAACTTTCATTTTTAAGTCTAAGCCCTTTCGTCAAGCATTTCCTGAATCTTACTCTGTGTATAGGCACCAAGAAATTTCTTATCTTCTTTGTCTAATTCTTCGATTATAATTGGTTTACCAAAGTCAATAGTTACTTTTCCGCGTTTAACCTTAGGAAAATGATTTTCAAAAATATCTGCTGTACCTGTAAGCGCGACAGGAATAATAGGCGATTTAGATTTCTCTGCCATCTTCATACTTCCCTCTTTGAAAGGAAGCATTTTACCGTCTTTAGAACGTGTTCCTTCAGGGAAAACAAATACTGACACACCGCCTTTAATCTGTTCTACACCTTTTAATATTGTCTTAAGTCCCTCTTTAATATTATCTCTGTCTAAGAAAAGACAACTGATATTTCTCATCCACAGATTAAGAAATGGAACTTTGTTAATCTCTTTTTTCGCTACATATCCGACATTATATGGGATAGTAACATATGATACTAAGATATCAAAAAAGCTGTTGTGGTTACCAACATATAAGCAGGCTTTATCCTTTGGAATATTCTCAACCCCGGTTGCTTCGATTTTAACACCCGCTATAAACAGACAAATTCTAAAGCCCATCGATACAATGAATTTGCTTGAATTATCCCTTGCCTTAACATTGCATTTACTAAGTATCCATTCAATAAGATATATGGGTATACTTAGAATAAAAAATATTACCAGAAATATTGCAATTCCAAAAAGTCGTAACATAAGTCCTCCATAAAATTTATTAGTATTAAATTAAATATTAAAGAAGTAATAAGCATCTTGTATACAAGAATACATATCGTATACGCATATAAGAATATAGCAAGAGTACATATTGAATTACTTTTTAACACTTTAATCCTATACATTATAACATATTGAGAGGTATTTGGATATTTATATTTGTCAAATTTACTTTAACAGATGAATATAGTCTGCAATATGTATGTGCAAAGTCTGAGTTATATAAACAATATCATTAAAGTAGTAAAAAAATACTTTTTTATAAAAACTTCTTGACATTAATATGACATAGTGATATTGTTATAGAACGAAAGTAGTAAAAAGATACTTTTAAGGAGAAATGGAATATGGAAAAAAAACGTAGTAAGGAGAATTTACCAGAACAAGATTGTGGTAGAAAAGGCATATTAGAAAAACGAAATGCTGCTGGGCTTACCGAAGCAGAGTTTCTGGCAGGCTACAGGCCAAGTGATTATGAGAGACCATCAGTGACAGTAGATATGCTGATTCTTGCAATGGATAAGTCGTTTAACGGACTGAAAACCTTGCTGATTCAACGTAAAAACCATCCATACATAGATTGTTATGCATTACCTGGAGGTTTTGTGGAGATAGATGAATCGGCATATAGTGCAGCTTCGAGGGAACTTGAGGAAGAAACGGGACTTAGAAATATTTATTTAGAACAGCTTTATACAATGAGCCAGCCGGACAGGGACCCTCGAATGAGAGTTATAGATATTGCGTATATGGCACTTGTACCAGAGACGAAAGTCGAGGGAAAAGTTAAGGCCGGAGATGATGCTAAAGAGGCTTTATGGTTTGACATAAGATTTACGGACAGGAATCTGATTCTTCGGAATGAGGATAGGAATATTGAAATCAGATACAATCTTAAGAAGAAATCATTTAAGAATGGCGTAATAAAAGTTGAAAATTATGTGCCTGATTTAGTCAGTGATGATGCATTAGCATTTGACCACTCGGAGATAATCTTAGAAGGGCTTACGAGGCTTAAGAATAAAATAGAATATTCCGATGTTGCATTTAACCTTGTACCAAAGGAATTTACACTTCCTGATTTGCAACGGGTGTATGAAGTTATTCTGGGTAAGAAACTTTATAAGACGAATTTCAGGGAAAAAATAATCGATAAAGTCAGACTTTTAGACAAAAAAGGAATATCGATAACAGGTAATAAGTCATCAGCTTTATATAAATATAAACGTTAGTAGAAATGGAGACAGTGAGAAAAATATATGAAGAAAATATTAGTAATTGTAGATATGCAGAATGATTTTATAACAGGTCCACTTGGTAATGCGGACTGTCAGGCTGTAGTTAATAATATAATAGAAATTGTGAATAATGAAAAGTATACAGACATTATTCTTACAAGAGATACGCACCAGGAGAATTATCTTGATACCCGGGAGGGTAAGAATCTTCCAGTCGTTCATTGTATAGAGGGAACGAAAGGTTTTGAGATAAATTCAGATATAATGAGTGCAGTAGAAAATAAATATAAAACTTCAGAAATTAGAAATTATCTGAATCAGAAAGAAAATATGCCGATTATTATTAACAAGCCATCATTTGGAAGTATGGAGTTAGCAAGGCTGTTATCTGAAAATGTAAACGAAGAAGATATCATAGATTTCGTAGGAGTATGTACAGGAATCTGTGTGATTAGTAATGTATTACTTGCGAAAGCAGCAATTCCGGAGACAAAGGTAAGAGTTATAGAAAATGCGTGTGCCTGTGTAACTAAGGAATCGCATAGAACAGCAATTGAAGCAATGAAAATGTGCCAGGTTGAGATAGTGTAGAATAGGAGAAAAGTGTGAAAATAATGCTGATGCGGTTATTTTTCACACTGCTATTTGTTTCTGAGCGAAAACAAATAGCTTTTATGGCAACTGAGAAATCGCCTGTGCGAATTTCTCAGCGCCTCTTTGCGACAAGTCGCTCAGAAATGAGGATTATTATGAAATTAAATCAGATTATTACAAGTTTATTAGAAACTGATATGTATAAATTCAGTATGGGACAGGCGATATACCATCAATTTAGTGATTATAAGACTACCTGGTCTTTCAAATGCAGAAATACAGATGTGCATTTTACAAAAGAAGTAGTAGAGGAAATAAAGGAGCAGATAAAGGCATATTGTGGACTTAGATTTACAGAAGAAGAGCTTGAATATCTTCATAATATTAAGTGGATTAAGGGAAGTTATGTGGATTTCTTAAGACTCTGGCAGCCAAGATATGAAGATTTCGAGATAACAACAGATGCAGAGTGTGGTCTCTCAATTGAGGCAAAAGGCACATGGCTTAATACCTCTATGTATGAGATTCCTACACTTGCAATCATTAATGAAGTGTATTTCAGAATGGAATATAATTATGATGAACTTCTTAATAGCTTTAAGAATAGATTAGATGAAAAAATCAGGAAAATAAGCACAGGTGAATATAATATCGGTTCATTTAGTGAATTTGGTCTTAGAAGAAGATTGTCAGCCAAAGCCCAGGAACTTGCAGTAGATTTACTTAGTAAAAATGAATATCCCGGCTCAAAATTCGTTGGAACTTCAAATGTATATCTTGCTAAGAAATATAATCTTACACCGGTTGGTACGATGGCGCATGAGTGGATTATGTGCGTAGGACAGGGTAATCATAAACATAATCCAGCATATTCTAACTGGTATGCATTAGATGCATGGGTAAAAGAATATGGTATCTTAAATGGTACAGCGTTAGCGGATGCGATAACAACTGACTGCTTCCTTAAAGATTTCCAGCTTACTTATGCAACATTATTTTCGGGTGTCAGACATGACAGTGGTGATCCTTATGAATGGGGCGACAAGATGCTTAAACATTATGAAAGTCTTGGGATAAATCCTATGACGAAGACATTGCTCTTTAGCGACAGCCTTGATTTCGAACGTGCTGACGGACTTAACAAGTATTTTAATACCAAAGCAAGAGTTGCCTTCGGAATAGGAACTTATATTTCGAATGATACAGATGTTCATCCACTCAATATCGTAATGAAAACAACGGCATGTAACGGTATGGATGTTGCAAAGATTTCTGATACACCGGGTAAAGGAATGTGTAAAAATCCTGATTATGTACATTATCTGAGAAGATGTATCGACTGGCGAATGAAAAACGACAGATAGAAGATATTAAGATACATTTATAAAAATATTTTATATGTGTAATTCAGTATATACAGATAATTGATATATGTGCAGGAAAATGATGTGCTATGAAAAACTATAAATCATAATAAGCAGCATCTTTACAAATATATCTTATGTGCCATGGTTCATTGACGTATCCGGTGAAAGATGAATTTTCTTTGGTAAAGCTGAATGTAAAACCAAAGGCAGAGGCATTCTTCCTAAGCCAGATTCCCTCAGGAGTTTTTTCGAATTCTTCGCATAAGTCGTAGTCAACGCCAGGGCAGGAGACATCGATTGCAAGACCTGTCTGGTGTTCGCTGGTACCTGGCATTGCTACATGTGAATATGCATATTCACGCCCATGTTCACGAACACTGTTTTCATAGAGTTCTTTTTGTCTGTCGTATGAACGAAAAGCTGAGATTCCCATAAGATTAAGCCCTTCTTTAAAACAGGCTTTGAACATTTTGCGGAGTGGCTCATAAGCGACTAAGGAAATGCATCGCTTCATATCATATACAGGTGCTATGAACGGAACAGGCGCTCTTACTAAATCTTCTGGGATATAATCAGGGGGCAAAGGGTGATACCTGTCGGTAATATAATGTTTTGTGTTCACACTAACCTCGATTACATATGAAAAATTATATTTTATATTATTCAGGAAACAGAAAAAGGTGAAAAGTAATGAAAGAAACTAATTCAGATTATGTAAGAAAAACAATAGATAAAAATGTGGGGAAGTATAAGAAAAATATAAAATAGCTAATATATTATCTAATTTTAATAAATATATTGAAAAAAGCTAATATATTAGCTATAATTATATTAACAATAAGTCGATTTAAAATGGAGATTAGTATGCAAAAATATATATGGGAAACACCACAGGAGATAAATATGCTAGTTGCAACTAATGCAAAGAATATAAGAAAGAGAAAGGGGATATCACAACAAAAGCTAAGTAAGTTATCAGGGGTAAGCTATGGTTCAATAAAGAGATTTGAGGAAACAGGAAATATCAGTCTTATTTCTTTGACAAAAATTGCTGTCGTACTAGATGCTGTAAATGGAATCAAAGCCTTATTTACGGAAGTCACATATAATTCTATACAGGAGGTTATCAATGAACAAAGATAGTATTAGGTTGGGGTTAAAAACTCTTAAGGTAAAATGTTTTGACCGATATGTAGGAACACTTGCAATGACACCGGATGGTAAAGTGGCATTTTCATATGATGATGAATGGTTAGTTAATGGTTTTGCAATAAGTCCGTTTTCACTACCACTTGAGAAAAAAGTATTTATCCCCGGGAAACGATATTTTAATGGATTATTTGGCATATTTGCAGATAGTTTGCCTGATGCATGGGGACAACTGCTTTTAGACAGGATATTAAAGGAATATAAGATTACTGAGGATATAACTGTTCTTGACAGGCTTGCATTAGTTGGTACATCAGGAATGGGAGCCTTGGAATATGAACCTGATTACAGAATAATAGAAAATGAAGAAATAGATGATTTGGATTATCTTTCAAAACAATGCCAGAAAGTTCTTAAAACAGAATATTCGCCTGATTTGGACATATTATATAAGTTAGGAGGCAGTAGTGGAGGTGCAAGACCGAAGATATTAACACATATTGAAGATAAGGATTGGATTATAAAGTTTTTGGCGGGAATCGATGGCCCAAACTGTGGATTACGAGAATACATTTATTCAGAATGTGCAAGAAAATGTGGTATAAAAATGACAGAAACAAGGCTATTTCCATCGAAAATTTGTGACGGATATTTCGGAACAGTGAGATTTGACAGAATACCATATGAAGGTAAAATGAAAAAAGTTCACATGGCTACGGCGGCTGCAATATTAGAAGCAGATTTTATGTCTCCATGTCTGGATTATAGTGTGTTAATGAAGCTTACCCATGTACTTACAAGAGGAAATGCAGAAGATATGGAAAATATGTTTCGAAGAGCATGTTTTAATGTATTTGCACATAATAGAGATGACCATGCTAAGAACTTTACATTTTTATATAATGAAGATGAGGATTGCTGGAGACTAAGTCCTGCATACGATATCACTTACAGTAATACTTATTATGGTGAGCATACGACATCAGTTGATGGTAATGGAAAAAATCCCGGAGAAAAAGAACTGATGAATGTTGGAACAGGGGCAGGTATTAAGAAATCATTATGTGAAGATATCATAGACGAAATCAGAACAATAGTTGGTGAAGAACTGGCATTTATTAAAAAAGATAATTAGTAAGAAAAATATTTGACATAGTAAATATGAGTGTCTATAATGAATTGGTACTACCAATTTTAGTATAAATATTTGCAAATGAATATTAGAAGTATAAACAGGAAAGGAGACTATGATGTATTAATTGTTTCTAATCTTTGCTAAATAGCTGGATATTAAAGCTTGGTTGCAGGTCTATAATAAATATACGATTTATGACGTATCGTGTGCAAGTTATATGCCGTCATATGTAAAAGAGCGTTGCAGTAAATCACCGTTCAAGCGAAGTGCGTTTGATTTACTGCAACGTAATAGACTTTGCAGAGGACGGCATTTACTTGCACTAGATAAAGGAATTATGAGGATGTTTATTATAGACCTGCAACCAAGCATAATATAGGTATATCTGCAAGATAGAAACAATTAATGCATCATATAGAGAACTATGAAATATTTGCGCCAGTTTTTAATGATTTTAGCCATATCATTTATCGGAGAAATATTAAAATATTTTCTTCCATTGCCCATACCAGCAAGCATATACGGTATGATGATTTTATTTATAGGACTTCTTACAGGAATAATTCCATTAGAGGCAGTGAAGGATGTTGGTAAATTTCTAATCGAAATAATGCCGGTTATGTTTATTCCGGCAGGAGTAGGACTTATGTCATCATGGGTGAATTTAAAGCCTGTGTTATTACCAGTAAGCATAATAACAGTAGTATCAATTGTAACAGTTATGATAGCTACGGGAAGAACATCCCAATGGATAATCAGAAGAGGAAAGAAAAAGGAGGAAACAAGACATGAATGAGTTGTTTCAGAACTCACTATTTGCAGGAGTTACAATCAGTCTCCTTGCCTATCTGGCTGGCTCTATATTAAAGAAGAAATTCAAATTAGGTATATTTAATCCATTATTAATTTCGATTGTGCTTACAATAGTTGTACTTGTATGTGCAAGAGTAGATTATGAAACATATAACAAAGGTGCACAGTATTTAAGCTGGTTTCTGACACCTGCAACGGTATGCTTAGCAATTCCTTTATACGAACAGTGGGAGTTATTAAAGAGAAGCTATAAAGCTGTCATATTAGGAATAACTTCAGGAGTGCTTACAAGCCTTGGTACAGTATTTGTATTAGCTAAGATAATGGGACTTTCGCACAAAGACTATGTTACATTGTTACCAAAATCTATAACAACTGCGATAGGTATGGGCGTGTCGGAAGAATTAGGTGGCTATGTTACAATTACCGTTGCAGTAATCGTTGTAACCGGAGTCCTTGGAAATATTTTTGGCGAAATGATATGCAAAATATTCAGAATAACTGAGCCGGTTTCAAAAGGACTTGCATTTGGTGCTTCATCACATGCTGTTGGAACGGCTAAGGCAATAGAAATAGGTGAGATAGAGGGTGCAATGAGCAGTCTTGCAATAGCTGTAACAGGAATTCTGACAGTTGTACTTTCGTCTGTATTTGCAAATTTTATGTAATTAAATAGAACTAGGAGGACAATTATGATTATAACAATTGGACGTAAATGTGGTTGTAATGGTGACATAATAGGACATAAATTAGCAGAGAAATACAATATGGAATACTATAATAAAGCACGCATTTCAGAAATAGCGAAGCAAAAAGGGTTATATGATAAATATCCTGATTATTACAGTGAGATACCTATGGATATGTTACTTCACACAATATCAATGACTGATGATGACAGCATATATATGAAAACACCCAAAAAAGCATTGAAAGATATCGTTCCTGAAGATAATTTTGTTATTCTTGGAAGATGCGGAAATTATGCCTACAAAGATAATGAAAATGCAGTCTCAATATTTCTGACGGGAGACATAAGTGACAGAGAGAAAGTTATTTCAGATAAGCATGGCATATCTGTTAAAAAGGCACATAACCTGATTATGCAGACCGATGACAGAAGAGAGCGATATCATAAATACTACACCGGAGAAGAATGGGGAATGGCGCAAAATTATGACGTTTGTCTGAATGTTTCCGCACTTGGTGTGGATGGTGTGGTAGATGTAATTGAAAATTATATAAATGCCAGAAAATAATATCAGAAAGGTTAATACACCGCTATGCAGGAAAATACAACTCAGGAATATGAAAAGGCAGTTAAATATATTTATGATTTAATGCAGAATGGTTCACTACAGGTGGGAAGTAAACTTCCGGCAGAACGTATAATTGCACAGGAACTTGGAATCGGAAGAAATTCAACAAGAGAAGCTATAAGTATTCTAAGTGGAATGGGATTAGTTGACAGAGTACAGGGTTCAGGCAACTATATTTCGAAAAATGCAGGACAGTCAATAAGGCAGACAATAATAATGATGCTTGCATTAGGAAGTATCTCTAAGAAGGATATATGCGAATTCCGAAGAACAATGGAGAAGTCAGTATGCAGCCTGTTAATTGAGAAAAACGTACCGAAGGACAGAATGGATAATCTGAATAAACTGCTTATCAAAATGCAGGATTTAAAAGGAAAGAGGTTATCTGATACCGATAGGGAATTCCATAACGAATTGATTATATTAACGGAGAATAACCTGTTAATTATAATTATGGAAGCGATTACGGAAGTGTACCGGGAATGGATTGATTATGTCATTAAACGTGCAGATAATGATGTAAGAGAAGAATTAGTTGAATGTCACAAAGAAATATATATGAATATAATGCAAAAAGAATGTGATGAAACATTCAGGGCGATTGACAGGCACTATGATATAATAGAGGAAATGCTTGAATAAGTATCTGATTTGCAAAGTTAATTATGCAATCGTTTAAATAGAAAATAATTTCAGGAGAGAATACATATGCTTACACAATTTTCAAGAACAGAATTATTATTAGGTAAAGATTCAATGGAGAAATTAAAGAATTCCAGAGTCGCAGTATTCGGAATCGGAGGAGTCGGAGGTTATGTATGTGAAGCACTTGTAAGAAGTGGAGTCGGAGCATTTGATTTGATTGATGATGATAAAGTATGCCTTACGAATCTGAACAGACAGATTATTGCTACGAGAAAAACAGTGGGTAAATATAAGACCGAAGTGATGAGAGACAGAATACTTGAAATCAATCCACAGGCTGATGTAAGATTACATCAATGTTTCTTTTTACCTGAGAATTCTGATGAATTCCCATTTGAGGAATACGATTATGTTGTAGATGCGGTAGATACCGTAACTGCAAAGATAGAATTAGTAATGAAAGCGCAGGCGATGAACGTACCGATTATAAGCAGTATGGGAGCCGGTAACAAGCTCGACGGAAGTATGTTCAGGGTAGCTGATATATACAAGACAAAGGTATGCCCACTTGCTAAAGTTATGCGACGTGAACTTAAGAAAAGAGGCGTGAAGAAATTAAAGGTTGTTTATTCAGAAGAAATGCCTACAAGACCGATAGAAGATATGGCTATAAGCTGTCGCTCTAATTGCATATGTCCTCCGGGTGCCGCACATAAATGTACAGAACGAAGAGATATTCCCGGAAGCGTTGCATTTGTGCCATCGGTAGCAGGACTTATTATTGCTGGCGAAGTCGTGAAAGATTTGTGCAGAATTAACAAATAATTTGAAAATTATGTGAAAAATATACATAGATACTTTTATTTTGTAAATAATTATGGTATAAATGAGAGTACGTGTTCGCATTAGTGTGGATAAAATATTAAAAGTAAAGGAAAATGCATTAATTACATAATAAAATCTCAGATATATTATGTGATTATATCGTTACGGAACGAAATGCAAGGGATATTAATGAGAAAAAGAATTTTAGCCTTAGGTCTTTGTATTGCGATGGCATTTACAGCTACAGCATGTGGCAAGGATAAAGGTAAGAGTGCAAGCTCAGGAAATGTAGGAAAAGTAGCTAATACAAAGGCAGATATGTCAGGTACAGATTACAAATCTAAAGTTACATTAGCTGAATACAAAGGACTAAAAGTTGGTGAATCTACAGTCGATATTGATGAAGCAACAAAGAAGAAGATTAATTGTCTCCTTATTACATCAGGATATTTTACAGTTGATACAACAAATGTAACTCAGAAAGAGGGTACAGTTGAAGAATTTGATATTGTAAATATCGATTATACAGGTAAGATTGATGGCGCAGAATTCGAAGGCGGTACAGCTTCAGGTTCATTACTTGGTATCGGAACAGGTTCATTTATCGATGGATTCGAGGATGGACTTAAAGGTGTTAAGACAGGTGAAACAGTTGACCTTAACTTAAAATTCCCTGATGATTACCAGAATAAAGATGTTGCTGGTAAAAATGTTGTATTTACTGTAAAAGTTAATTATATTCTTGGAATCAATGACCAGTTCGTAGCTGACAACACAGACGAGATATATTACTTCTTACACGAATATTTCTTAAATGGTAAATCAGTTAAAACAGCAGATGAGTATTATGATGCAATTACAGAAGGAATCAAAGTTTCAAATATTGCATCTAAAATTGTTAGTGAGATAACAGATGCAACAAAAACAGAAATTAATGAAGCAGAACTTAATGAATATTTAGATGAAATTAAAGCACCTATTAAAGAAGCAGCAGAAAGCAATGGCGCTGATTTTGCAACACTTATATCATACTACTATGGATTATCTTCAGAAGAAGAATTTGATGAGTATTATACAAAGATATTCAAGAACTATCTTGTATTAATCAGTATTGCTAAAGAAGAAGGCATTAAGATTTCTGAAGATGAATACAATACAGTAGCACAGGCTATGGTAGATCACAGTAAAGGAAAATATGCTGATATAGCAGCATATCAGGTTGACTATGATAAACAGTCTACAGTAGATGATTTAATCTGTGGAAAAGTTTATTATAAACTTGCTGATTATGTTGAAGTAGTTCCAGATTCAGAAATTGAGACAGAAGCTGAGTCAACAACAGAAAATGAGACAACATCAGCAAAATAATATTTGACTTAAATTTGTAAGTAAATATATAAAAAGAGAACTCCCTATGAATATTTGCGATAGCATTCATAGGGAGTTATTAATTTTAATCAATATAAATAAAAGTTGTAATTAATAGTTTGCATGTATTTTTATTATTTCCTTAATTACCGGCAGATTATCAAGCGTGTAGTCAAAAGTATCAATCTGATAATCATAGCAGGTAGTATTTAGTGACTCTAAAATAAATCTGGTATGATGCTGTGGCATAGATAATACAATAGATTTCATAGTATTATAGAAACTGTCCTGCTGGTTAAATTTGTAGGATATTGTAAAACAGACCAATATTGAGAGATTATAATGATCAATCTCTTCAATTGTTTTAATCTGGTGTATCTTATTAAGCAGACACATATAGTCATCGTAAGATAAGTCGATAATATCAGATATCTTGGCATGTAGTCGCATTTTATCTTCAAAAATTTTGATAATATATTGTTGCATTTCATATAAACTTGTTGAATAGTTCCACATAATACAACACCTCTTCTCAAAATAATAACGCACTATTTCTATTAGTCTAATAATAACATTATTGAAAAAAATCGTCAAGAAATCTGTCTGTTATATTCAACCATATTCAACTAAATACTTGTAAAAAATAAATTAAAAATGTATAATGCCATTAGTGCTGAACTCGAAACTAAAGGAAAATAAAGTTAAGGGCAAAGCCATTAAAGATACTTAATCGTACTAAGCAAACCGGAATACCGTATGTAAAGGCATTGAGTGCAATAAGAATACAATACTATAACTATAGGATTATTCAGAATTATTGACTCTGCTTATGGCAGAGTTTTTTCCTTACCAGGAAATTTTGTTGGAATTGTCATGGTAAGGAAAAAACGCTCCGCGAGGATCGCGCTGCGGTGGAGCAGAAAATGTTGCTATAGCAACCCGCCGCAGGCGAAGAATGTCGCAAGCGACATTCTTTATTCGTTACCAGGAATTCTATAGTAAATGGAGGAAAAATGGAAACTAGAATTGCATTGATAGGGATTATCGTAGAAGACACAAATGCTGTGGAAAATGTAAACGAGATTCTACATAATTATGGCAGTTACATAATTGGCAGAATGGGAATTCCATATAGAGAGAAACAGGTGAATATTATAAGCATCGTAATAGATGCACCTAATGATGTTATCAGTTCTTTATCCGGTAAACTTGGAATGATTAAGGGAATATCAGTTAAAACTGTATATTCTAAGAAATAATTCTAAAAATACCTTTGAAAGAAGCAGAAACAGGAGGAAGAATCAATGACAAAGAGAATTTCAGCGGTTATTTTAACCTTGATGTTTGCAATGACATTATTAGCAGGCTGTGGCGGTGATAAAACTCAGAAAGAAACGACTAACAGTGTAGCCACAGGTAAAGATGATAAGGAAACAGTTAAGAATAATGAAGATAATAAAGATAATGGAATTTCATTTACGGCAGAAGATGCAAGAGAATATAATATTGCAATGTTAAAAGGACCTACAGCAATTGGCTTTGTTAAAGCATGGGACGATAGTGCATCAACCCAGACTAATGATAATAACAAATACAAAGTTACAGTATACGGTGCCGCTGATGAGATAACAGCAGGAATTGTAAAAGGTGATATAGATATTGCCGCCGTACCCTGCAATCTTGCATCGGTATTGTATAATAAGACAAATGGTGGAATTAAAGTCGCAGCCATTAATACACTTGGTGTACTCTATATGATTTCTACATCAGATGATATTTCAACAGTAACTGGCCTTAAAGGAAAAACAATTATAACTACAGGTCAGGGAACTACACCTGAATATACGCTTAATTATATTCTGGAGAAAAACGGTCTTAAACCGGGCGAAGATGTTAAGATAGAATACAAATCAGAGGCAACTGAAGTGGCAGCAGCTATGAGTGAAGCGACAGATGCAGTAGCAATGCTTCCACAGCCATATGTTACAACAGTTCTTGCACAGAACGAAAATATGAAAATAGTTCTGGATATGACTAAAGAGTGGGAAAAAGTTTCAGGCGGTTCACTTGTAACAGGTGTAGTAATTGTCAGAAATGAAGTCCTTGAAGAGAATAAAGCAGCATTTGACAAATTCTTAGCAGACTATAAGGAATCAACAGAATATGTTAACAGAAATGTAGATGAAGCAGCAGCATTAGTCGAGAAATATGATATATTCAAAGCAGCTATAGCTAAGAAGGCGATTCCTTACTGTAATATCAAGTTTGAATCAGGAGATGAGATGAAATCAGATATCTCTTCTTACTTAAATGTTTTATTTGATGCAGATGCGAAAGCAGTAGGTGGAACATTACCTGATGATGCATTTTATTATGTAAACTAAAATAGGAGGCCATATGAAAAGTCTGAATAATATTGTGAAAAAAATTGTCCTTACAATAACAGCAATATGTTTCTGGCTTTTTGTATGGCATTTTTTATCATTGAAAATAAACAGCAGTATATTTCTGCCATCGCCTGAGGCAACATATAAAGCATTAATAAGAATCGGTAAAAGGGCGGGCTTCTGGCAGACAATATTTAATACATTCAGTAAAATAGCAAAAGGCTTTCTGCTTGCATTAATAGCCGGAACATTTTCAGCAATTATATCTTCATTTGTGAAAATTATTGATGTGCTCGTGTCACCATTTATGCGTTTGCTAAAGACCGTACCGGTAGCTTCGTTTATAATTCTTGCACTTTTATGGGTCAAATCAGACAAACTATCGGTATTAATTTCATTTGTAATGGTAACACCTGTGGTTTACATAAATATATTGCAGAGCTTCGATAATGTTGATAATAATTTATTAGAAATGGCAGATATATTTAATGTAGGTCTTTTAAGAAGGCTTAGATTTATCTATGTTCCCGCATTAGTCAGTGGTTTTATGTCGGCTTGCAAGATAGGACTTGGTTTCTGCTTTAAAGCAGGAATTGCAGCAGAAATAATAGGACTGCCTTTCCAATCGATAGGCAGCGAATTATATAAATCGAAATTATATCTGATGACAGATGAGCTATTTGCGTGGACGGTTGTAATTGTGCTTATGAGTGTTTTTTTTGAAGGCGTATGCATATATTTATTAAATAAATTATCGTGTATTATTGAAAAAACCAATATAAGCAGAAAAGCAGAGAATGAGAATAAAGCAGATAAATCACATAAGAAAAAGGGAGAATATGAGAAATTAGAAAATAATAATATTTTAATGATTAAGGAAATTACAAAATCATATGGAAAACAAAAGGTATTAGAAAATATTTCATTTAACTTAAACGAAAGTGAACGAATCTGCATTTATGGCAAATCAGGAATTGGCAAGACAACGCTGCTTCGCATAATAGCAGGTCTTGAGAAAGCCGATAGCGGGAAAATTACATTTGTGGGGAAGGTGTCGATGGTATTTCAGGAGGACCGTCTGTTAGAAAATACAGATGTGTATACGAATCTATATTGTGTGCTTGGCAGCAGATTTGATAAAGCCGAAGCTGATATGCATCTGAAAGAAGTGGGATTAGAGGGTGTCGGTAATAAAATAGTCAGTGAATTAAGCGGGGGAATGAAGAGACGCGTAGCAATCGTAAGATGCATGATGAAGTCGTCTGAAATAATACTTCTAGACGAACCATTTAAGGGTCTGGATACAATTCTTAAAGACAATATAATCAGATATGTGGTAAAATATCTGAATGGAAGAGCTGTTATTATGGTAACACATGATATCTCAGAAGCAGAAAAAATACAGGCTGAAATTATTGAAATTAAGAATTTGGGACGGAAAAATGAGAATATTTATTAATCAGGTAAATAATGGTTTAAAAATTAAGACATTAATATTAAGATATATCTTAATTATTGTCATTATGTTAATCGGGCTTAACTACGGAAATAAAGTCTATGGAGCAGACGAAAATGGAAATGTTGTAGTCGTAATTGATCCGGGACATGGTGGATTAAGAGGCGAATCGGACGATGGTGCAATAAATGGTAATATTGTAGAAAGACATATAAATATGATTGTTGCGAAGGCAATGTATGAAGAACTGTCAAAATATAATGGCATAAAAGTATATCTGACACACGATAGTGAAGATGTGTCGATGTCACTAAGGGCAAGGAGTGAATTTGCAAAGAGTGTGAATGCAGATTTTCTCTTTAGCATACATTTTAATGCATCAGAACTACATAGCAAATATGGTTCGGAAGTCTGGATTCCAAGCATCGGAAGTTACTATGTGGCGGGATATCAGTTTGCGGATATTGAGCTAAATGAACTGTCACAAATGGGGCTTCTTATACGTGGAATCAAGACCAGAATTGGAGATGACGGTGACGAATATTACGGAATTATCAGGGAAAATGAGTGGCGTGGCATAAATGCAGTAATTATAGAGCATTGCTACGTGGATAATAAAGAGGACAGAAGATACATAGTAAATGAAAATACTGAGAATGATAATGCTGAAAATGTAAATATCGAAAATCTGGAGAAGTTTGGTAAACTTGATGCGACTGCCGTAGCAAAATATTTTGGATTAAAAAGCACCGAACTTGGTGTGGATTATTCTGACTATAAGAAATTAGATGTTGCCGAGCCACAAGAAAGAGTATATCCTGATAATACCCCGCCTGAAAAATGCAGCATATACCTTAAATATATTGGAAATAATAGTATAACATTTTCCGTAAGTGCAAAAGATTCGGACTCATATATAAATTATTATTCATATTCTTTAGATGGTGGTAAGACATTTTCAGAACTGAAAATCTGGAATGATAAGAGAAGTTCAGAAGATACCATTGAGGTTACTTTATCAGATATTAATGTCGATATTGGAAATTTAATTGTGAGGGTTTATAATAGAGATGATGTGAGTTCGGACAGCAATATTATTGAACTTAATGGAATTATGAAACAGAAAAGTGATAAAACAGACTCAGATAATAGAAGCTCTGAAGCCAAATCATTTGTTAAAGATAATAGAAATACATTTATTGGAATGGCGTTAATAGTGTGCGGAATAATTATTACATTTATATGTATGAAAAAATGCAGACGATAGATAAAATCAAAGAATATAATGAAAGAAACGCAGTTATTCAATGATAATATCAAAAGATTATGGAGGAAAAAATGCAGTTAGTTAAAGGAAGACCTGAAAATACAGATGACAGACTTGCTAAAGAGGTTCGTGTTTACGACCTGTTAGATAGTCTTTCAATTGAATATGAAAGAGTAGACCATGAGGCAGCGAATACAATGGAAGATTGTGAAGAAGTAGATAAAATTCTTGACGCAACAGTTTGTAAAAATCTGTTCTTATGTAATACCCAGAAAACTAAATTTTATCTATTGATGATAGTTGGCGATAAAAAGTTTAAGACAAAGGAAATCTCATCACAGATTAACAGTCCGAGATTATCATTTGCTTCGCCTGAATTTATGGAAAAATATTTAGACATAACGCCAGGTTCAGTCAGTGTTATGGGACTTATGAATGACACTGATAATGCAGTAAGACTTTTGGTAGATGAAGAATTATTAGACGGCGAATATATTGGATGCCATCCATGTATTAACACATCGAGTCTGAGATTTAAGACAAAGGATTTGATTGAAAAAATTTTACCTGCAATGCATCATGATATGACTGTTGTTAAATTATAAAATTCGTTGATGAATAAACCAGAAAAAGACATAAGAACAGTCAGGATGAGTTGATAAAATTACTACGGAATGGAGATTACAATGGAAAAAATAAGAATATACAATGAAAATGGCGAAGATACCGGTAAGGTGGTTACAAGAGGCGAATACAAACCTGCGGATGGAGAATTTGTGTTAGCAGCAGTTATGATAGTAAGAATTGGAGAAAAAGTTCTTATTACAAAACGTGATAAAAATAAATCGTTTGCAGGAATGTGGGAGTTCCCAGGAGGTGCAGTTCGCGCAGATGAGGACAGCAAAGAAGCAGGAATAAGAGAACTTAAGGAAGAAACAGGCATTACTGTAGTACCTGATAAATTCAATTATCTTGGACAATTGAATATTGATGGCAGCAGCTTGCTTATGGATGTATATGATGTGGAAGCAAATCCACATTTGAAACTTAAAGATATCAAATTACAACCTGGAGAAACAGTAGAAGCAAAGATTCTTACAGTAGATCAGATTGATGAGATGTATGACAGACTTACACTTGCTGACCAGATGATATTTGATGAATTTGTGGTGTGTATGGACGAATATTATGAATAGGAATTTAAGAATAGTTAGTTATGAAATAATAAGTTTAAATAGTAAATTAGAAATAGTAAGTTATAAATGGTAAATTAGAAATAGTAAGTTATAAATAATAAGTTAGAAAAGTTATTGGCATAGTATTTATATAAGTAACAGAATGGAAATATTGAATAATATAATGTTATGAAGAAGAGTGAACTTTATAAAGCCAGGAGAAGAATGAGCTTTATAAAGTCAGGAGGTTTGAATGATAGATATTATTATTGGTATTCTTATACCATTTATAGGAACAACATTAGGTGCAGCATGTGTGTTCTTCCTTAAAGATCAGATAAGACCGAAGATTCAAAAGGCATTATTAGGCTTTGCATCAGGAGTAATGGTGGCGGCATCGGTATGGTCGCTCATTATACCAGCAATCGATATGTCATCATCAATGAAACGACTTGCATTTATACCAGCTTGTACAGGACTTGCACTTGGTATGGCATTTTTATTAATAATGGATAGAATTATCCCTCATTTACATATGGGTTCAGATGAACCTGAGGGTATTAAAGCGAATTTAAAAAAAACGACAATGCTTGTCTTTGCAGTAACACTTCATAATATACCAGAGGGTATGGCAGTTGGTGTAGCTTTCGCAGGATTTGCATCTGGGGACAAAGCGATATCATTTGCGGGCGCAATTGCACTTTCTATTGGTATTGCAATACAGAATTTCCCGGAGGGAGCAATTATTTCATTACCACTTAAAGCGGATGGCAATGGCAAATTCAAGGCGTTTTTATACGGAACATTATCTGGAATAGTTGAGCCTATTGCGGCATTTATAACCGTAGCCTTTGCAAATGTCCTGACACCGATTTTACCGTATGTATTATCATTTGCGGCCGGAGCAATGTTATATGTTGTAGTCGAGGAACTGATTCCGGAGGTATCAGAGGGCGAACATTCCAATATCGGAACGATTGGCTTTGGGATTGGATTTATTGTAATGATGGTGTTAGATGTGGCATTGGGGTAGGGAATAGGCAAGTTAGGTAGAATAATTAGATTTGAGATAGAGTTGAACAGAAGTTATATGATAGCGAAAGAGACTAGGGGCTTTGGAGTCCCTGTGAGAGAATGATAGATATGTGTAGTTCAATGTAGAAAAACAATATGATTGTAGAAAAATGGAGAATGGCAAATGATAATAAGTGAAAATGACAAAATACAAGATATAATAAGTGGCTTGGAAACAGCATATATTGATAGCAATATTAATTCAAATTTAGCATATAGACCAGAATTTATTTCAAATGATTATAAAAAGGGGAAAAAGGTTCTTGTGTCTATTGAAAATGAACTGCGTAAGTGTGATGAATTTTCAATAAGTGTTGCGTTTATAACTATGAGTGGAATAACTCCTTTGTTGCAAATTTTAAAGGAATTAGAAGAAAAGAATATTCCAGGTAAAATATTAACTACAAATTATCTGAACTTTAGTGAACCAGAAGCATTATCTAAATTATCTGAATTAAAAAATATTGAGCTTAAAATGTTTTGTACAAATGATACAACAGGTGGTTTTCATACAAAGGGATATATATTTAGAGAACAGGAAATATATAAAATTATAATTGGAAGTTCTAATATGACATTAAGTGCCATTACTAAAAATCGTGAATGGAATACAAAAATTGTATCAACATCACAAGGAAAAATGGCAAATGAAATATTAGAAGAATGTGACATAGAAATTGACAAAGGATATATAAAAGAAGTAATATATAGATGTGGAAGGTAATAAATGCCTTGATATTATCCGTAATCATTATACAGATAACTCTTATGGGTTTGAAGCATGCGCTACGGATATAATCAGCAAGATGGACTCTAATTTTGTTGATTTTTCATTAACACACCCATGGCGTGATGGCGGAAGAGATGCAATAGGACATTATACAAGTAGTACAGGGGGGAAGGCGAACTATCCTTTGAAAATTGATTGTGCACTTGAAGCAAAATGTTATTCGACAGATACTGCGGTTAGGGTTTGCAAAATGTCAAGACTAATTTCTAGGATTAGATATAGGCAATTCAGAATTTTAATAACGACAAGTTATGTAGACAATCAAGCGTATAATGAAGTTGTTGAGGATGGACATCCAATTTTAATTGTAACAGCATCTGATATTGCTGGAATATTAAGAAATAATGCAATTAACTCCTCAAATGTGGAGGTGCGGTTGAAAAATGTTGATCAATCAACAAGGCGCTTAGAGATATATTATAAAAGGCTAACGGAGCTAATGGGTGATACACATTAAAAATGAAAGAAGGTTGAAGTTTGGAGTTTTTTATTGAATATGATGAAGCAAATCCTATATCGATAGAAAAATATGCGCAAAAACTAATTGGAAAAACATTTGCCGATGTCTGTAATGAAGACGATTTGAGTAAGTCGAAGGTGGTCCGTGAAACCGGTGATTATGAAGCGAATCATGAAAATAAGAAACGTAAAGGTGGTTTAGGAGAAATCATTGAGGAAAGATTTTTTCATTATCAATGTAATAATGATTCTAGACCTGACTTTGAAAAAGCAGGTGTTGAATTAAAAGTAACACCATACAAAATAAATAAGAATGGTTCACTGGCAGCAAAAGAGAGATTGATTATCACGATGATTGATTATTTTACAGTTGTGGAGGAAAAATTTGAAGATAGTCACATGTGGAATAAGGCACGATTGATTTTGCTTATATATTATCTTTATCAACAGGAAAGACAAAGTCGACTTGATTATAAAATTGGATATGCAAAATTGTTTTCACCGCCAGAAGCAGATATTAAAATAATCAGAAATGATTTTGAGATTATTGTAGAGAAGATAAAAGCAGGAAAAGCTCACGAATTATCAGAAGGTGATACGATGTATTTGGGAGCAGCACCTAAAGCGGCAACATCAAAAGATAGGAGAAAACAACCTTTTAGTAATGAGCTTGCGAAACCAAGGGCGTTTGCATTTAAGAATTCATATATGACATATGTACTGAACAATTATATTGTTCCGGGAAAAGATACATATGAACCAATTATGAAAGATGGAATTGAATGTAATTTTGAAGATTATGTTATAGCAAAGATTAATGCATATAGAGATTATACGGTTGAGGCTCTTTGTAGTGAATTTCAAATTGAATGTGATAAGAAACCGAAAAATCTTGAAGCAATGCTTGCCTATCGAATGCTTGATATAAAAGGAAATCATGCGGAAGAATTTGAAAAAGCTAATATTGTAGTAAAAACTATTCGAATTGGAAAAAACAACAAGATTAAAGAGAGTATGTCATTTCCTACATTCAAATTTAAAGAATTAGTAGAAGAAGAGTGGGAAACATCAGTATTTGGGACATATTTGAGTGAGACAAGATTCTTTTTTGTGGTGTACAAGTTTGACGAAAATGACGAGCTTCGCTTAAAAGGATGTCAGTTCTGGAATATTCCATACACAGATTTAGAAAATGAAGTGCAGAAGGTGTGGAAAAGGACAAAACAAGTGCTTATAGAGGGGGTGCAAATAGAACAACGTAATGGAAGGAATTACAACAACTTTCCAAATGCTTCAGAAAATCCGGTTTGTCATGTGAGGCCGCATGCTCAAAATGCACAGGATACAGATGAATTGCCAGATGGTAGACAGTATTCAAAACAGTGTTTCTGGTTGAATAACCATTATATTTTAGCTCAGTTAAAAGATGAATTTAAGGAGGGATAGTTTGTATGGCGAAAATATTATCAAATGATGAGTTAGCAGGATTTTTAAAGGCTGATTATAGTGCTAGAACAATTAATAAAGAGTCATTACTAAAAAGACAGTGGAATATTGACATGTTTAATGCGTTAGATAGAAGACAGTTAAATTATGGAAAGCAAGAAAAGCGAATGTTATTGTATAAAACATTAGAGGGCGAAGAAGTATATATTCAATATCCGGGTAAAGAATCTATTGAAAATATTAAGATGCCCTTAGATTTTCGACCAAAAGCAAAATTAAAATCAGGAGAGTATGCAATTGATTTGTCTTTTGGCACTATATGGGATATATTAGATGAAATATCAAATAATCATAATGCTTATTTGAAATATGTGGCAACATTGTTTTTTAGAATGGGTTATATGCATGAGTATGCAAAAATTAAAGAAAACTATGATTGTGAAATAGTGAAAATTAACTGGGGAGAAGAAAGCGTTGGAGAAAATGAACAGATTTTGTTGGAGTGGTATGCTATTCAATTAGATGATGATGTTTGGTATACTCTTAATGATAAAATTGGTTGGATAAATTTGGGGAATGGGCAAGAAATTTCATTTGAAGGATTTATTAAGCTAGTTGATCTTCTGTTTCAGAATGAGGACTGTAAGTATTACTATAAAAATGTTGTTATAGATAAGAAAGGTGATTACAAATTAACGAACGGCAGAACAAATTCAAGCGCAGCAAATTTGTTTATCCTTAATTACTTGGAAGGAAATGTTAAGCTGTCAAAATTGCTTGATGAATTTCAGAAAAGTAGAGGTGTTCCAGGGATAAAGAAAAGAGATTATTCTTTGGTGACTGATAGAATAGTAATTAATGTTGATATTGAGTCTAGATAGAGGTAAAACCCGAGGAGACTATTATATAGCCTCTCGGGTTTTGTTATACTTAGATACATGAGTAGCTTCTCTATCAAATATTGTATTGAGATATGTTCCCATTCGAGTGATAAGCCCAACAACTAATGCGTTACCCATGCAGAAGTAACGGAATTTTTCAGGCATGCCAGTGTTGGTCCAATCGTCATCGAATCCTTGTATACGCTCAGCTTCTATTGGAGTAAGAAGTCGGAGCTGTTTGGTTTGAGGGTCTTCAATGACATGAGTGCTTCTGTTTAGACTAGATTCACTTGTTAGCATTGTACGAGCAGGCTTATCTATTGGGTCAGGGAATGCAATAGGACCTTCTGAAAAAGTATAAGTATGACCAGTTTTACTGGTGCGTTCTATTTTCTTTGCACCCTTTAAATATTTCCATTTGTCAAGGTTGTTGCCGAGATAAAAGCGTTTATCGACATCTTTATCCAGAAGAGTACGAAGTATTGTAGCTTCTTCATAAATTGGTGTTGTATCACATGTGTAAATTGTACCATTAAACATAAAACCTGCATTTCCAAAAGCATATGAGAAATGTTCAGTCACATCAGCTAAGTCAGATTCAGTTAATACGGTACTTCTGATATCATCATTAGAAACACCAACAATCTTAAATGTATGAGCAAAGAAGCCAACATTATTGAAAACACAGTCTGGTCTAGCAACTGACTTGCTAATATGGTTTGAATAACTGGTTTCATTTTTATATGCAAATATGAAAGTACGTCGCCTTCTCTGTGCAAAACCATATTCTGCAGCATTAATTACGCGCCACTCAACATTGTATCCTAGTTCGTTAAAGCAGGTAAGAATAATACCAAAATCTCTTCCACGTTGATTTGCAGGTGATTTCAATAATCTATCAACATTCTCAAGAATAACAAAACTAGGAGATTTTTTTTCAAGAATATCTCGGATATCCCACCATAAAACTCCCTTTTTACCATTAATTCCAGTTGCACCGGTACGTGCGACGGAATAGTCTTGACATGGAAAACCGCCAACTAACAAATTGTGGTCAGGGATTAAAGCTTTATCTATTTCAGAAATATTTTTGTTAACATGATTGTCTGTTTTTCCAAAATGTGTGCAATAACAGTCATATGCATGTTGGGATTTTTTTCCAGGTTCCCACTGATTAGCCCATACAGTGGTCCATTCTTTATTGGCACGTTCCATACCTAGACGAAAACCACCAACACCTGCAAATAGTTCGCATATAGTTTTTTCCATCTGCAAGGCACCTCCTTTTGCTCGAACGATCGTTCTGTTTTTATGGTACTACATATTTAGTGAAAAGTAAAGAACAAAATTCATTTTTTGTTTTGTTAATAATAGCATAAATTGTGATTGGAATCAAGATCAAAAATAAGTTTTGATAGAGTAAATCTGTTGTCAGTTAGAAAAGAGTATAGATATCCCTTAGATATTTAGATTCAGACTTGTTTTTCATCATTCTACATTTTCTTTTCCATCTTGTCAAAGTTTATATTATTTTTAAAATGTAAAAATATATAAAGTATGATAGAATTATTGAGAAAATAAAAGAGCGTATGTTAATAATATAAAATTGTTCGTTATGAAAGGAGTCTGTATGACTGATTTTAGTAAAAACAGGGCACTGGCATTATATAAAATTCTGACAAAGTACACAGATGAGCAGCATCAAATCTCTATGCAGGATATACTTGTTCATATGGAATCGGAAGGCTATTTCTGTAGTGAAGACAGTATTCGGCGTTACATAAAGCAATTAAGAAATGAATTGGGTGTAGATGTTATTTCAAGTCACGGAAGGAATGCTCGTTACTTTATAGGAAACAGGCTTTTGGAGAAGGAAGAGATGAAGCTCATTATCGACTCTGTTAATGCTTCAAATTTTATCGAGAAGAACATTGCTACAAAGATGATTGATAAGCTAAAAAGCACCATGAGCATATATGATTCTGAGGAATTGGATCGAAGTGTATTGGGTATTAATATTGCAAAAGCGGAAAATACAAAAATTCTGTACAATGTTAATATGATACAAGAAGCTATGGCTCAAGGTGTTCAGATTAGTTTTGATTATATGGGCTGGAATAAGAATAAAAAGCTGGTAAAAAAGTCAGAACGAAGATATAGCATGAACCCCTGGGCATTAATATGGGCGAATGACCGATATTATTTGTATGGTTATGATGTGAAAGAAACAGATGGCGTATTAAATGAAAGAAACTATAGAGTAGATAAGCTTGATAATATTCAGCTATCTGACATTCCACGAGAAGGGAAAAGTCAGTTCAAAAGTTTTAATGCAAATACATATGTATCAAGACGAATGGGAATGTTTTTGGGAAAAGAGAAGGCAATAACTGTAAGGATTCCGGAATCTTTAGTAGGAGCATTTATAGACCAGTTTGGTAAAAAAATTACAATTTCTGAAGATTCAGAAGACCGGTTGTTGGTAACCTTTATTGCAGTGCCTTCGGTTATTCTGCTTGGATGGTTGTTGGGGTTAAAATCTGTTGAAGTTGTGGAACCAAAGAATGTAAAAGAAGATATAATTAATTTGATACAACATAATATGAGTTTTTACAAAGAAAAGAATTGACGCAAATATGCGGCAATTCTTTTTGCGTTTCGTGGTAAAATTATATATAATTGTTACTAATAATAATCGCATGAGGCACGAGCAAACAGCAGAGGAGGTTTGAATTTTGAAAGAATATCTATTAGGTGTTATGCAACAACACGAGCATGGTTTGTATTTGTGTGAATTACCGACCGGTAATGGAAAGACTTTTGATTCGGTGCGGGCAATGAAAGAATATGCAGATTCAATTGATGATGGTACAAAAATCATTTACTTGACAACATTAAATAAGAACTTACCGGAAAAGGAATTGAGGCTGGCATATGGAAGCGAGGAGCTTTATAAGCATAATGTATTGAGATTACGCTCAAATTTTGATGAAGTTGTAGAAAAAATTCTTGAGATTGAAGTGCCGGAAGAAATGAAAACAGATGTGTATGCCAAATTGTGTAAGGACGTTTCGCTTTATCGTAATGCTGTGGATAAAAGATATGCAGATAAAGAATATATAAAAGAATTGGCTGATAGAATAACAGAAGGAGACAGACAGCTTCGTTATGAAATAACAAAGCGCTTAAAACATAGATTTTCGACAAAAACACAAAGAAAAAAAGCCATTAGAAATGATTCAAAATATAAATGGATTGGGAAATTATATCCGGCGGTATTTACGGACGATTATAAAATAATCATGATGAGTGTAAGCAAGTTTATGAAGAGAAATTCTATTCTCATTGACGCCAGTTATGAGTTTTTAAAATCCGATTTGATTGAAAAGGCGATAATTTTTATTGATGAATTTGATGCAACGAAGGATACGATACAAAGCGAATTGATAGAGAAGTCTTTGGCAATGCAGGAAGACTACATACAGTTGTTTCGTCAGATATATCGCACCTTGAATCCGAACGATTTTTCTTCCAGTATGAGACAGGCTATGGATGCGGTTGAAAAATCGGAAAATAGAAATACATTTACTACGTTAATGGAGGAGGCAAGAAAAATTGCAGAGAATTATCATGTAAGATTAAGTATTAAGACAAAAGAAGATTTGGTGGATCAGAGACAGATTTTCCTATTTAATGATGGCTCATTCCATACGGTTTTGAAAGAAGGGGCACAGTATATCCGCTCATCCCTAAATGAAGAAGACAATCGTATTGATGTTTTCTTTGAGGGGAAAGATGATTTTTTCAAGAACAGAAACAAAGAGAAGGATATTGTATTATATAGCCTGTTGCGTGAGATTAATACATTTCTTTTGCATTTTAGGTTATTTTCTATAGAATGGGCAAGAAATTATATGGATATTATTAATAGTTCCAGAAGTGGTACCACGGATGCAATGAATTTAGAGAATGCTATTAGTACAATCCTAAAAAGATTAGAATTAACTAATAAGCAAAGAGATTTGTTGATGGGTGAAACATGCCAAATGATTAGAAATAATCGTGAATTAATATTGGAGGATAGAAGCTTCTATCAGGTTGGTATGGAGTATTATGAATTTGAAGATAATGATTCTCATCATGACAATACAAATCTTAAATTTGTTAAGGTATATGATACTCCTGAAAAAATCATGTTATACCTTGCAGGAAAAGCAACTGTGTTTGGGATATCGGCAACTGCTGAAGTTGATACAGTTGTTGGAAATTATGATTTGAGATATTTGAAAGAACAGTTAAAAGAAAGGTTTCATAAGATGCCAGGTTATTTAAAGGACAAAACAAGAGCTGCATTAGAAAAAAGATGGAGCGCTTATGCAGATGGCGAGATAAATGTTCGTGGGGAAGTAATCAGCAGTAATATACAGGGATTCAATGCAGAAGATTATTGCAAAACATTTATGGATGCAGAATTTGCACGTTATGCTTCAAACGTTATCACCAATGTAACAGATAACGAATATCAGATAATAAGGTACTGCAATGTACTTAAAGCAATGTGTATTTTTAATAGGAATGAAGATATTCAATCAATGTTGTACTTGGGAATGGCATTGCCGAAGAAAAATAATCCAGGAATGGATGAAAGCGTTTTACAGCAGTTGTTTGAATATTCTCAGATGGAGACGCAGCAGAGCAATAGTAGTGTTTGCTTCTTGAAAGGCGACAATTTTGAACAGGATAAGGAAGAATTGCAGCAAAGATTGTCATGTGGAGAAAAGATATTTGTTATGTCGTCTTATCAGACTATTGGTGCAGGACAGAATTTGCAATATAAAATTCCGGAAGGTAGAAAAGTTGTACAGCTAGGAGCATTTACTGAAGGCGACAAGAGATTTTTATATAAGGATTTCGATGCTTTGTATCTGGGAAATATAACTAATATGACAGTAAATACATATCAGGATGAGAAAATAACGTCTCATGATTTGTTGCAGATGTTGTTTCAAATAGAGGAATTGTACGAAAACGGTGAAATGAATTATTCTGAAAAGGACCAAATGTTAAAACTTGCGTTTCGTTCTTATACAGGAAGTGACCAATTCACTTTAAACAAATTGTATAAGTTAAAGAGTGTAGTTGTGCAAGCTAGCCGAATGGTTTTACAAGCAGTGGGTCGTATGTGTAGAACTTTTGTTAAGAGTCCGGATATATATTTATTTGTTGAATCTGAGTTATTAGAGAAATTATATGTTGGTGAATTAAAGAAACGCATCTTACCGCCGGAAATGAAAGCAATTGTGGATATGTGTGAGTTACTTGGAAAGGATTATCTGCCGGAAGAAAACTTTATGCTTAATAAGGCAGAAAAGATATCCTCGGTTGGTCTTTGGACGATTAGAAGAATGTTGGCAAAGGATTGGACTGCTGAAAGTATGCAGTTGTGGGAACAGTTAAGGATGTTGGTATTACAGTATCCGACAGCAAGTACATATGACTGGCAGAATAATGAATATCTACAAAAACTTTACATTACAAGTGGAGAAAAGAGGAATCAATATATTTACTCACAGTATTCAGATTTCAATGATGTTACTATAGACTTTGGAAATGATAAAGTGGCATTCAAAAACAGTAAAAGAGCCAAAATAAAGGGGGATTCTGATGAAGTTGCTATTTATGAAATGAGTGAAAAGGAATCCGGTTTGCCAGCGATACTTAGATATCCTGGAATGAAAGCTCATTTTGAAGAAATGGGATATGCATTGAAATTTGAAATGAATGAATATCTTCTTAGCCCAGTGTTGTTTCATAATATTTATAAAGGTGCATTGGGCGAAGCGGCTGGTATGTTTATATTGAACAGAGAATTGGGGATTGAATTATCACCAATAACAGAGCCGGAATATTTTGAATTCTTCGATTATAAGCTATCTGATGATGTGTATGTTGATTTTAAGAATTGGAAATTTACATATGTGCAGGAAAGAGACGAAATCAGAAAAGATATATTGAGAAAGCTGGAGGCTATAGGGGCTAAACGAGTTTATATCATAAATGTTGTATCAGATAAAAATTACAAGCCGAGTGCCATAGTGGATCTGCGTTTGGTGGAGATTCCGATGCTTATAAGAGAAGATGGTACAGTGTGTTATGAGAATTTACATATGATTCGTAAGGAGGATTTTGAAAATGTTAACTAACAGAATTAATGTTGCCTACAATATGGAAAATATTGATGCTGACTTTGATATTTTTAGAGTCGAGAAGGCTAACAAGGATTATTATAAATATAATATATTGGATTCGGCTGTATATGAATTTAAGGCGGCAGCAGTTCAGTGGACCTTTGGTGCAACTGCATTGGTGCTGTTCCGGAAGGGTGAGGTAACAGAAAAGCAATTTAAAGAAAGCATTATGAAAGAGTATGAAGATGTAAAAATCCAAAAGATTGATTTGCTTGATAGTGAGCAGTGCAATAAATGTTTTTATTATGAAAACAGATTACTTGCACAACTTCTGATAAATTCAATGAGAACGCCTAAGCATGAGGCTTTTATGTATAATAATCTCACAGGTAAGCTTTTCTATCATGACCCATCATGGAGACATAAAGATAAATTAACAGGTAAGGTGAATTTTATCAGATTCTTGGAGATTGTTATTGATCCGGGGATGTATCTTAATTTGGAACATAAAACATTCAAGAGATATGATCGAGAAAGTAACGGATTATATGTAATAGATTCAAAGACGGGTGAGTTTAGAAAAAAATTAAAAACGGATACCAATGTAATCACATACAAGGAAGGTTCCTTACCACATAACCACTTTAGAGTAGATAATTTTGATATCACAGATTATGCACATTTTAGAAAAAGTAAGATGGGCGTAATGGAACAGTTTTTAAGAGATGTGAACGACAACCTTTCGAAATACATAACCATAGACATTGTCGAGAGGGAAGATGCGCAAGAATTTGATATTTCCAATCTGGAAAAGAAAGGAATATCAGAGCTTGAATATGGTGAAATGCTGCAGAAAAAAGGTGTTGTAATTGTAGATGAAAATGACACAGAAATATCAAAAGATATCGTAGCAAAACTGCAAGAGGAGTTGGAGAAGTATTATCATGTAAAGGCAGCAGTAGGAAATCTTTCGGAAGATGCATATAATATCAGAATCATTCATGATGGTGAATATTATGCTGAAAATGATATGCATGATCCACATAGTGATAATTTGAAAGGATATATTGTACAGCATATAACAGAAGAGGCTGAGCATTTTACAAATATAAAGGGCAGTTCTCCGGATATTAAGAAGATTGTTCAGGAACTTATAATAAAAGGTGATGTAAGAGAACGCATGATTTCAATTTTTGATTGGGAAAGACTTGATTCCGGAAAAGATTGGATCTTTGTTCTCAGAAAGAAGATAAAAACAAAATTCGGTGAAAATGCAGAGCATATAAATCATGTTAATAAAAAGGCGCTTAATTATTTCAACTATTATTGTTTGAAAATTGATAGCAATGGCAAAATGGAATTCGATACATTTTGTGATGATAATCAGGATGAAACAGAAGAGTGGAGCAAGATTTGTTATGCATATGATTATGTAGAAGATAAACATCGTGGTGTACAGAATCAAGTAGAAGGATTAATGTACTCGGATATTGATAATATTCATGCCATATTGTTAACACGCGAAAAGACTTTGCCTAATATATCGGCATTGATGGATACACTAATGGAAACAGATGTAAAAGAGAGAGTCTCAAAAGAATTATTGTTGAAAGCAATAGATGATTTTGAAACTGAAAATATTGATTCAAGAGACTGTATTTCTGAATGGAAGAATAAGGTGTCAGCAGAAACAGAAATGATTACCAAGAAGGCAGTAAAAAAGATTTTAAATATGCGTACAGGAATTGCTTCAAGATTTAATAGATTTTTGCATGAAAAATATGGCGTTTGGATTGATGGTGAGTTGAGAAAAGAAGAATTTGAGGCGACTTACCAAATAGGAAATCTCTTAAACATCAAGTACGAATACAAAGAGAAAGACTATTTAGATGGACGTACATTTGTATATTACGTGGGGGCTAAGAGTAAGAGATTAGCATATCCAAATGCTTGTTGTATGCGTAAAGTGATTTCTTTGGGAGAAGAACTTGAATATGAGGAGGCTCTTCCGTTGATGGCAGTAGAATTTGTGCGTAATAGTCAATATACGGTTCTTCCATTTCCATTCAAGTATTTGAGAGAATATATTGAACAGTGCTAATTTATTTGATGGGTATTTGATAAAACCAGTTTATTAGCAAAACATTATGCCAGAAAAACCTGATATTTGGATTTGTATTTATTGATAGGAATGTGGTACATAAATTTATTTGATGGGTAGCTGACAAGTAGAAAGCTGTTTAACAAAGGCGGCAGTAATGTATCCACCAATTCCTGGTGCAAATCCATCAAAATCCACCAGCCTTGTCCATTTTCAACCCTGGCAAAACATGATATGATAATTCCGCAAAGAGAAATTCACACAACAAAGAATACTAAACTGATAAAATAGATTCTTTCAGGATGTGTACAATTATGCGTAAGGTCTGTATGATATACATGGGCAGAGCAAAAGTCACAAAATGACCTGTTTTTATGAAAAATACACTAGAATAGTGTCTTTACAATTTGTAAATTATGGATTATGCTTTGCGTGTGGTTTGAAAAGCCAATGGAATTCGACAACTGAATAGCAGTTACAGATTTGAGTAAAATTACGGTTCATATACCCGCAGGATGGAAGTCACAGTCATCATATCAGTAGACTGATGGATTGAGAGATGAAGGGCGAGAGGTTTGTCCTGGTCCACGCAAGGCAGATAGGGGAGATAGTGCTTCTCTTATGAGAAGGGCGTCGTGAACACAGTTAAGTGGCTCGTCTGTAGCTCCCGGAGGTGAGTACACCTCTACGTATATGGGGCGATGAGGGGTCAAGAAGACTGGCATATACCTTAATAGGAACCACAGGAAGAGTGGTTCAAATTACAATAAAAAGATTGCAGTAGATAACAAAATCGTTATCCATAGTTTGTGCGTTTATGTGAACTATGGGTAATGATTTTTTGTTATCTCGAGCAGAGAAAGACCTACGAGCAGTTGCTTGTTCGCCTGGAGAAGAACATTGAAAAGCAGAAGGCAGCAGTCAGCAAGATGGCTGCTGTGGACCTGCCGGAAGTGGCCGGTTTTGAAATGCTTGAAGGACAGATGAAACTGCAGAAACTGAATAAGAAAATCGTGGATGCTTTTGTGGCGGAGATTGTTGTGTACGATAGGGAGAGGATTGAGATTAAGTGGAAGTTTCGGGATGAGCTATTGTCATGATTTTAGATGAAAAATGTCGATAAATATGATATAATTAATTATTATTCCTTAGGAGGGTTTGTTAATGAAGTTGATAAGATTAATTATTGAAAACTATCGAAATTTTGAAGCACTTGATTTGGAAATAAGTAATATGAATGTTGTGTTTGGTGTTAATGATATTGGCAAAACTAATTTGTTGTCAGCTATCAGGATGTTATTAGACCCTCAATGTAGAAGGAACGGATTTGTTGATTCTGATTATCATTTAAAGGATACTTCAAAGAAAATTAGAATAGTTTTAGGCATTAACGTGTCAGATGAAGAGGATGAGGATACAAAGAAAATTTTTGCCAAGGCAAAAGTTATTGGAACGGGAAAAGATACATTGTATATTTCGTTGGAAACTCAGTACAATGCAGAAAATCTATTTTCAGAAATTCATATGTCATGGGGAGATGACTTGGATGATTTGGAGCCGATGATATTGACACAGCAATTTAGATGTGATGTTGATAATATTTTTAATGTCATTTATATTGACTCTTCTATACAATTGGATGCAGTTTTTAAAAGGTATGCAAGAACATTATTTCAAAATCCTAAAAGTATAGAGGAGTCTGAAAAAACAGATTTACGAGCATGTATAGATAATTTAAATTCGACTATATCGGGTATTAAATTAATAGATGAATTTCAAAATAATTTGAGCAAAGAATATGAGCATTACAGAGAAGAGGGACTTGAGATAAAGATAAAATCTGAAGTTGAAATGGATAATATATATTCAAAATTAATTCCTTATATTTCCTATGAAGATGGTAAGACCTATCCTACGGCAGGAGATGGAAGAAAAAAGATAGTTGAATATTCCATTTTAGGAATGGAAAGTCGCGAAAGTGAGAAGAAGAAAATAAACATCTTTTTGGTTGAAGAATTAGAAAATCACTTGCACAGATCTTTGCAGATTTCATTATCGTTTCAGCTTTTTGAAGATAGGCTGTTTAGGCATATGTTTATTACAACGCATTCTTCTTTAATAGTTAGCAGGATGGATAATGTTACATTGGTCAAATTATATAACCCAGAAAAGGCTGATGGAAAATCTGTTGAGTACATAGTTCCTAAAGAGTATAAAAAGAATAAAGCTAAGCTTAATACGGAACTAAGTGAAGCAATATTTGCTGAAAAGGTGTTATTAGTCGAAGGTCCATCTGAAAAAATTCTGTTTGAGAGAGTATTGACAGATCTTGCACCTAAGTATGAATGTAAAGGGAGATATATCTTACAAGTTGATGGTGTTGCATTTAAAACTTATTATGAAATTTTAAATAAGTTAGGGATAAAATGCTTGATTAAGACCGACAATGATTTGAAATACTATGAAACAGACGGAAAGATTGAGTTTGCTGGAATTAATAGAGGTGCGGAGATTGCTGGTATAAGTAAGAAGAATAAGAGAGCATTGAATACTATTATTTCTAAGACTCAATTTGATTCAGAAAGAAAACAGTATCAATTGCACTATTTCAACGAGTTTTCACGAACCATTGAAGAATTGAAGGACAAGGGGATTTTCTTGTCTCAAATCGATTTAGAAAATGATTTATATGAAGTGATTCCAAGTACGATGGAACGGTACGTTTCATCAACCGGTGGGAGATTAGATGCCGTTGATTATTTGCAAAAAGCAAAGCAGAATAGAATGGTGGCTTTGTGTGAGAAAATAACAAAAACAGATTCTCGAGCGATATTTGAGGATGACAAATTTTTGTGTATTAAGGAGTTGGTTCAATGAGTGAAATAAGGGATAGTAAAATTCGAGAATCAATACTTACGACAGATGGTAATATTGTTATTGCAGCTGATGCTGGAACTGGAAAGACATATATGACAGTTGAAAGAATAAAGCATGATGTAATGAAGGTTGATAATTATCAGACTTATGCTGCTATAACATTTACTAATAAAGCTGCCAAAGAACTTATGGATAGGTTAGGAGAAATACAGCAAGGATTTGTCGGGACAAATGATAAATTTATACTCAATGAAGTGATTATACCATTTTCGAAAGATGTATATCCACAGGTTAAGGGAAAAATTATTAAAACGGATTATTCTGCAGCAGAAAAGTGCGACAAAGGGAATGATTTGTTAGCGCGATTTGTAGAAGATGGTATAATTGGAACATATACTAATTCGCATCATAATTTTGCATTTAAGTTAGCATTGCATATATTAAAGAAATCGCACGCAGCGAAAAGATATTTGAGTAATAGATATTTTAGAATATATGTTGATGAGTATCAGGATTCTGATAAAGATATGCATAATTTTTTTATGTATCTTAATGAGGAATTGTGTATTCCCTTCTTTATAGTGGGAGATCTTAAACAATCTATATATGAGTGGCGCGGAGGTTATCCGGATGGATTTAAGAACTTGTTACAAAGTCAAAAATATACAGATTTTAAATTATTGCATAATTTTAGATCTAATCAACAAATCCAAAACTACGCTTCGATTTTTATCGATGATATAAGAGAGAATTATCATAAATGTGTTTTAAATGGAGAAGTAAAAGGATGCATTTATAGTGGAGATAGTGTGCTTATACAATATATCGAAAAATGGTTAATGCAAAAAGGAAATTGTGCTTTTTTAGTCTATAGTAATAGAGAGGCAAAAGAATGGGCTGAAAAATTAGCTGGGTTGCAGTTTGTGTATATACCAAGAGCACCTATAGATGAGCCGGAGTTGGATAATGAACAAGTGTGGGTAGCAAGATGTGTTGCTAATTATTTTTATAAGAAAAGGTATAGTGAGTATTCTTTTTATGATGAAATACCAAATCAAGATGCATACGATATTTTTTTTATAAAAAATACATTACAAACTCTGAAAAAAGAATACTATAAAAATGGGTGGACCAATTTGGCAACGGAATGTGTTGAGAAACTTTATCAATATATATTAGTAGCTTATGATGAAGACAAGATGAAGTGTGAAATACAAAAGTTGAAGGAAACAATTGAAGATACTCAGTATGAAAAGAGCTTTAATATAGAGTTGTATGACAGAATAGTAACGACAATTCATTCTTCAAAAGGATTGCAATATAATCAGGTTATAATTAATTCTGATAATTTTATTTATAATAATGAACTTAGTAACTCAGAAGTTCATTATGTTGCAATAACAAGGCCAGAGGAACGCTTGTTAGTGCTCTTTAAGCAAGGTGGAAGGAAAGCGGAAATGTATTATAGGGCTATAAGTGAAAGAGCAAGACAAATAGAGGTTGAGGGAATTCAACAAAGTGCTAAGGATATAATACAGATAGAAAATATTTAAGCAGATAGGGTATAATTTTTGATAGGAGATCTTTTATATATGATGAATTTGCTTGCTGATTTAGAGATTCAGTGCGAAAAGTGTGGACAAGTCCATGTAGTGTCCAAAGACTTTTTAGAACCCAATGCAAGTTCGTATGAACGTAGTATGGGAGACGAAATTGAATATATTATTGAAGATTTTATTATATGTGATGAATGCTAAAATGAGATTAGATTTGTGATCAGAGGATACGAGTATCCCGTAGGGGCTTATAATTACGATGATTATGAAATTTTTGGTGGTGATTTTATACAAGAACCTAACATGGGAATTATATATTTCCAAGAAGAGTTTGATTTGGAAGCGGCATATGGAGAATATGATAAGGTACGTGACTTGATTTTACAGATAATAGAAGATAGGGATATGCTTTATAATATAACTCCAAGAGAATTTGAAGAGGTGGTAGAGTGCGTTTTTATTTCAGAAGGATTTGAGACGCAATTGACAAAAGCCACACGTGATGGGGAAAAAGATATAATTGCAATAAAATACAATAGGGGAAAACCTATTGTTTTTTATGTTGAGTGTAAGCAGTATGGCAGACATAGAACAGTAGACGTTAATATTGTTAGATCTTTATATGGTGTGCAAATGAGCAATCAAATAAATAAATCAGTGTTGGTTACAACCGCTCATTTTTCAAGAGATGACAAAGAATATGCTGAAAAGCAAAATACATTAATAGATTTATTTGATGTAGATGAATTTTAAGAATTGTTAAAATGTAGTGCAAAAAGAATGTAAAGAATCTTACATAGCGGTGTAACCCAGGTGATTGCAAAGCGGGAGTCATAACCCGCTATAAACCGCCAACACATTTGATTCCATCCGGAATCCGAAAACTGAATAAAGAACCTATCCGTAAAAGGCTTTTTAAGAAAATCAAAATTTCCTAAAAACTCCCCTTCACACCCTTGACACGAGCGGGTACAGGAAAAACTTATGCTTCGGCATTTGCTATGCGTGAATTAGGCTTTAAAAAAGTTCTATTTCTCGTACATAGAGAACAGATTCTTAAACAGGCACAAGCCTCATATAAAAAAGTTTTACCTTCTGATATTTCTACGGGATTACTTTCAGGTAATTATAAGGAAATAGAAGCAGATTATTTGTTTTCAACGATTCAAACTATGAGCCGTTCAAATATATTAGAGAATTTTGAAAGAGATAGATTTGAGTGTATTATAATTGATGAAACACATAAAGCTGGTGCAGAGAGTTATCATAAAATCATTAATTATTTTAAACCGAAACTTCTATTAGGAATGACAGCCAGTCCAGAGAGAACAGATGGTTTTGATATATATAAATTATTTGACCATAATATTGCGAGTGAAATAAGATTACAAGATGCGCTGAAGGAAGATTTATTATGTCCATTTCATTATTTTGGAATATCCGATTTAGAAGTGGATGGGAAGACTATTGATGATAATTCTGATTTTAGTTTTCTGGCAAATGAAGCAAGGGTAGATCATATCATAAAGCAGGCAGAATATTACGGACATGATGGAGATAGAGTAAAAGGATTAATATTTTGTAGTAGAAATGAGGAGGCGAAGGAACTATCTAAGGAATTTAATAAGAGAGGATATAATACAGTTGCACTTTCAGGTTCAAATACACAGGATGAAAGAGAAGAAGCTATACAAAGACTTGAGATGGATTGCGGTAATATGAGTTCAAATGCGGAGAAAACATTAGATTATATTTTTACTGTGGATATCTTTAATGAAGGTGTTGATATTCCGGAAGTTAATCAGATAATTATGTTAAGACCAACTATATCGGCAATTGTATTTGTGCAGCAGTTAGGACGTGGTCTTAGAAAATCTGATAATAAAGAATATGTAGTAGTCTTAGACTTTATTGGCAATTATAATAATAATTTTCTTATTCCAATAGCATTATCAGGAGATAGAACTTATAACAAAGATACAGTTAGAAAATATATTCGTGAGGGTTCAAGAATTATACCAGGTTGTTCTACAATTCATTTTGAAGAAATAACTAAGAAAAAAATATTTGAATCTATAGATAGAATGACAACGACTAAACGAATGCTTACGGATAAGTATAATCAGGTTAAATATAAACTTGGAAGGATACCAACTATTTTGGATTTTTATAAATTAGGTGAAATTGAGCCTATGCTTTTTATTAATTATGCTAAAACCTATGATAATTTTCTTAGAATGGTAGATAAAGATTATAAAATAACATTTTCACTAAAAGAAGAGCAGATATTGGCATTTATTTCTGCACTTATAATAGATGGTAAGAGGCCACATGAATTGCTTATGCTTAAAATGATGATTGAAGACAGAATTATAAATGAAGATTCATTTAAGAATGAGCTTGAAAAAATTGGTGAAAAATATAAGGCAGTTGATTATAATTCGGCTAAACGAATATTGAATATGGAGTTTATAGCAGGTGCTGATATAAAAAAATATTCAGATATCGAATTGATTTCTGATGAAAAATCAGCTAAGGATATGTTTATGCGTTCAATTAGCTTTTGGAATAAACTTAAACATGTGGAATTTAGAAGAGAATTAAACAACTTAATCGAATACGGAATGTTAAGATATAAAGATTTATATTCGGAACATGATGACAATAATATGGTATTGTATCAGAAGTATTCAAGAAAAGATGTTTGTCGTCTTATGAACTGGGATAAAGATGAGAGTTCTACAATGTATGGATATAGAATTAAACATAATACTTGTCCTATATTTGTTACATATGAAAAGAAAAGTGATATTTCAGATAGTACAAAATATGAAGATGAATTTATAAATAATCAGATATTTAGTTGGATGACTAGAAATGGTGTGTCATTAAATAGCAGAGAAAGTGAAGATATAATAAATTATAAGCAAACAGGTTTGAAAATATGTTTATTTATTAAGAAAAGCGATGGTGAAGGTACCGATTTTTATTATATGGGTGAAGTCGAGCCAATTAAATGGAATGAGACAACTATAAGAAACAATAAGGGAAAAAAATTGCCAATAGTTAATTTTATTTTTAGACTTAAACATAGTGTAAGAGATGACATATATGAGTACATTGTAAATGGTTAATTACTATTAATATAAGAATTTTTGGCATAGAATAATTTTCATTGAATAGTAAAATTTGAATATTATTATACAATATATCATTATAAACAATAAACAGTAAGAAATAATGTAACCTTTTTAAAAGTATAATATAAAATCTACAGAATGGAGCTTAATAATAAAAATATGAAAAAGATTATAAAAGTTGTTGCAGCAGTAATATGTTCAAAAAATCAAAATGGACAATCTGTTATATTAGCGACACAGAGAGGCTATGGAGAATTTAAGGGAGGCTGGGAATTTCCTGGAGGTAAAATAGAACCTGGTGAAACACCACAGGAAGCATTGATAAGAGAAATTAAAGAAGAGCTGGATACTAAGATTTCAGTAGATAAGTTAATCGACACGGTCGAATATGATTATGATACGTTTCATCTTTCTATGGCTTGTTATTGGTGTAGTTTAGAATCTGATAAAATAATCTTAAAAGAACATGAAGCGGCAAGATGGCTGACACAAGATGAACTATATAATGTTGAATGGTTACCAGCGGATATTTCTATTGTAGATAGTGTTAGGGATGAAATGAAGCAAGATAAAAATAAGTAACATAAAAGGAAGCCACAGAGTGACTTCCCCAGTGTAGTCCGAAAACATACACCTCTTTCAATAACTATAATATACAATAAATTCTGAAAATATGCAAGGTAAATAATAAATATTTCTTATTTATGTGTTGAGATATGCTTCTAAAGCTATAACTTTTTGAGAAACGTTTTGTTGTATTATCTGTGAATAAATAGCTGGAGTTACTTGCTTTTTGAGAAGCTGATTTTGTGACTTGTATGCAGTAACAAGTTGTTTGGCTCTTTGAGAACTGAAATCAATACGTTTCAGTAGACAACATACAATGATTATGTAATCAATTAAAGAATATAAAGTTATATTTTGAATGCATGTCTCTTTTTCAACCCATTTTTTTAATACAGAGCTGATTTTTCTATCTTTGAACCTTGTGTCAAAAACTATATTGTTATGAGCAACAGAATTGCGTAATGATTTTATGGTATATAGTATATTACTTAGTAGATTTCTATTAGTATCAATAGTAATATCAAACATGTCTAATTGTGTCATTATATGTTCGCGCATAGATGTGTTCAAGCATTCAAAAAATCTTGCAAGATCACTCAGATACAATATTTCAAAAACAACCCATAGAGGTAAATCCTCACCACGATTGTAAAAATGACGAACCATTTGATTATCGTTGTCCCCTTCATCGTGGTAGCGTGTAGATAATTTTAAATATACAGAGTTTCTTAGTTTAAGACGTTTAGATTGTAAATTTGTATTTGTTGGATTGTCCTTCATGCGCTCTTTGTAGACATATTCAAATGTACCAATTTTTAAGCCATTTACAGATTCATTACAGACAATATTTTTGATTGCGGTTTCAATAAACATAAGATCAGAATATAAAGCTGCTTTCAGATTGTTATCATATTCAATAACAGCGACCACTTCGCTAAAGTTTGTGTATGGAATCTGGTTATGTTGGTTTTTTATGAAGCGGTATCCCTTATATCCATGATAATATCCATAACTAATCAACTGTTGCTTTTGAAAACTACCTTTTATCTGTATATTACAATCATTTCGTAAATGACGCATTAATCCATTTATTGTTTGAGGTCTCCCCATTTAGTAACCTTCTTTCTTTTGGTGTATATAACAAGTATATCAGTAAAAAGATGACAATGCAATAATAAAACATTGATAAGATGCTAGGAATAAAGGTAACGCTGATATTTTAATGATTTTTTGTTATAACTTATGGTATGTAGTATAAATTACACCATCAGTCCTCACCCACCAAACAATCCAACCACAGACCCCATCACAAAACCAATAATAACCATATAAGTATTCTCAGTATATTTATTTATAAGTCGCTCTAGCACATTTGCAGTTGCAAACGTACCGATAATAATTCCGAGTAGCAATGGAATAAGAGACAGCCATTTGAAAGTGTATACATTTTCAAGGACTGTGGTGTAAAGACCGAGAATATACAGCATATGAGATGCACTGATTCCAGGAAGTACCAGAGCGATAGCGACGATAATGCCACCGAGAAACTGCATAATAATAAATGAAAGACCTGAACCTGAGGCGAAAAGTCCTTTAGGAATAATTGAAAGTGACAGAACCAGAAACAGACCGAGAAAAAGCCACAGGATATGGACTATGGACAGCTTTGTTATACCGGATTTCTTAACTAATAACGGAATACCACATAAGACGATGATGGCAAATATAACTCTGACATAGATACCAGTTGCAGGATTTGCGAGAAGATAGGATATAACCCTTGCAAATGCAACGAACCCAATAAGCCCGCCCAGTCCGATGTTGCAAAGAAAAAGTACACTTTTAAAAGGCTCCTTTTTAATCTGATTGACGTTATGAATTAAATCTTCATATACACCTAATATAATAGCCATGGTTCCACCAGAGACACCAGGAATGGTCATCGTAGAACCTATAAAAAGTCCTTTTAAGAATAATATAATATTCATAAATATTTTACCTCTGACTTATAGTTTTAAGATATATGTGTAATGATAGTAGAATTAAATTAATTAAAATGTGTAGTGAAATATTTTGTGAAACATACTCACGAGATTCTGATATATAATTCCTACATTTACAATATAATGATGGTAGATTATAATAAAGATATTCATCAGAAAGAGTAATTAGACATTAATATTTATATCTGTCAAATCTACTTTAATAGACGAATATTGGCGACAATATGTATGTGCGAAGGTTGAGCTAATAAAAATATTATTATGAAAATTAAAATAAGTCTTGAAATATTGCATAGTATATTGTAGAATACATTGAACCAATTAAATATTGTGAAACTCTTGTAAGAGGGAGTAACTGGCGTTTAATTATGAATCAAAACGTTTACGACTGTGTCAATCCCGATATGGCGACATATCCGCGTCGTAATTAAATAGTGAGACTTTTACTGTACATTTTGTGTGCAGTAAAGGTCTCATTTTTGATTTATACGAAGAAACACTTTTTGTTTTATGCAAAGAAATGGAGGTAAGAGATGAAAGAGTTGTATCAGATGACATCAAATGAAGTCAGACAAAAACTAAATGGTAAAACAGAACCATTAACAAATGAAGAGATTGCCAAGAGACAGCAGGAATACGGTTTAAATGAATTAGTAGAGGAGAAAAAGAAAAATGTTTTTCAGGTATTTCTAAAGCAATTTGCAGATTTTCTTGTAATAATACTTATTATTGCAGCAATAGTATCAGCAGCATTAGGAGATGTGGAAAGCAGTGTTGTAATATTAGTTGTTATTACGATGAACGGAATACTTGGAACGGTTCAGACCATTAAGGCAGAACATTCTTTGCAGAGCCTTAAAGAGTTATCGATGCCGATGGCAAAGGTTATAAGAGACGGACAGGTTATGAAAATAAGTTCAAAAGAATTAACAATTGGTGATGTGGTCTGTTTAGAAGCCGGAGATTATGTTCCGGCAGATGGACGAATTATAGAATCAGCAGGACTTAAGATAGATGAGAGTATGCTAACTGGGGAAAGCCTTGTGGTTGATAAAACCGACACAGTTATTGAAGAGGAGAAGCCGCTTGCAGAAAGAACTAATATGGTCTATTCGGGTAGCTTAGTGTCATTTGGAAGGGGAAGTTATATCGTTACATCAATCGGAATGAATACGGAGATTGGTAAAATCGCAAGTCTGTTGAAAGCGACTTCTGAGAAAAGAACACCATTACAGATATCATTAGATAAATTTGGTCAGAAGTTATCTATAATAATACTTATTTTCTGTGCGATATTGTTCACACTTAATATTATTCAGGGGGAAAATATTGAAAATGCGTTTATGTTCGCAGTAGCATTGGCGGTAGCGGCAATTCCAGAAGCACTTAGTTCTATTGTAACTATTGTATTGTCATTTGGAACACAGAAGATGGCCAAAGAAAATGCGATAATCAGAAAACTTCAGGCAGTTGAGGGACTTGGAAGCATATCTGTTATTTGCTCGGATAAGACAGGAACACTGACACAGAACAAGATGACCATAGAAGATGCCTATTGTCTTAATGACGACAATTTGAAACTTGCTAAATACAGTATCTTATGCAATGATGCATCAATCAGAGATGATGAGCAGATTGGCGACCCTACAGAAGTCGCATTTGTGGTATGGGCGGAGAACTTAGGAATATCGGTTGAGAAATTTCGTGCAGATAATAAGCGAATTTCTGAGAATCCATTTGACAGTGACAGAAAATTGATGTCAACTTTGAATGTTATTGTAAATGACAGCACTATTAATAATGTTAATGATATGTCTGATATGAATAATAGCAATTTAATAATGATAACAAAAGGTGCAACAGACATTATCTTATCAAGACTTGCTAATATAGAGGATAAAGGTATAGTACGACAGATTAATGCCGAAGATAAGAGAGAAATCGAGAAGAAAAACATAGAATTTTCCCAAAAAGGAATGAGAGTTTTAGCTGTTGCATATAAGAATTATAAATCATATGACTTAACAATAGATGACGAAGATAACCTCACATTCCTAGGGCTTGCTGCTATGGTAGACCCGCCAAGAGAGCAGTCGGAGTCAGCAGTGCAGGAGTGTAAGGAAGCGGGCATAAAGCCAATAATGATTACCGGAGATTATAAGGTCACTGCGGCAGCAATTGCTAAGAGAATTGGAATCTTAGAAAATGCTGATGAGGCATGCGAGGGTAGTGTGATAGATAAAATGAGTGATGAAGAACTTGAGAATTTCGTAGAAAATATATCGGTTTACGCGAGGGTTTCTCCGGAACATAAGATAAGAATTGTAAAGGCGTGGCAGGCTAAGGGAAATATAGTTGCGATGACAGGTGATGGCGTGAATGATGCACCTGCACTTAAGCAGGCAGATGTTGGCGTGGCCATGGGAATTACAGGAAGTGAAGTATCGAAAGATGCGGCAGCAATGGTGCTTACAGATGATAATTTCCAGACAATAGTCAAGGCAATAGAAAATGGAAGAAATATATACCAGAATATCAAAAATTCGATACAATTTCTGCTATCAGGTAATTTTGCAGGAATACTTGCAGTTTTATTCGCATCAATTGCGATGCTGCCTGTTCCGTTTGCACCAGTTCATCTGCTATTTATAAATCTGCTCACCGACAGTCTCCCAGCGATAGCATTAGGATTTGAAAAGGGTGATAAAGATGTGATGAAGAAACCGCCAAGAGACAGAAATGAAAGCATTATGACTAAAGATTTCCTGATAAATGTTGGAATCGAAGGCTTAGTTATAGCAGTTACGACAATGACTGCATTTATGATTGGTTACAGAGATAATAATGCTTTGCTTGCAAGTACAATGGCATTTGGAACATTATGTATGGGCAGATTATTCCATGGTTTTAACTGTAAATCAGATAAACCGGTTATATTTAATAACTTATTTTCAAATAAATGGCTGATTGGTTCGTTTTTGACAGGAGTAATCCTTATGAGCTCAGTTCTTATGATTCCGGTATTTCATACAGCATTAAAAGTACAGACTTTGAGTATCGCACAATTACTGATTATATATGCACTTGCGGCAGCTGATTTCCTGATTATACAACTGCTTAAATGGTTAAAAACATTGATATAGCGATAAAATGCAAGGAAGAAACTCAACTTTTAAATAAAATTAAATAAAGCGTATAAATAAAGGTAAAGCAGGTAGAAGCAGAATAAATATAAATAAATCAAAATAGGAAAATATATGTATCTCCCGGAGAATTTTGGGAGATACATAACTAAAAGGATTATTTTTGACTAAATGGAGTAGAAATAATGTTTTAAATATTATAAAATCATTACGATAAATAGTGTGAAAATAATTCTGATGAAAATGAATTTTCCATAACTATTTGTTTCAGAACAAAAACAAATAAAAAGAGAATATTTTTTTTTATACATAGGTTAGTATATGCTAACTAAAGGAAGAGGTGACTAATCAAAATTTAATATGAATGATGAAGAAAAAATTTTTGAAAATATAGCAAGGGAAAACAGGGCAGAAGAGATATTTAAGAGCGAAGATTGTGAAATTTGGAAAATGAAGAACTCTTCAGGTGATGGACTCATAACTATGTACAATGTATTTCCAGGTGTAATTGTTATGTATAGTGATTTTCATATGTCATCGTGTATATCGGAATTTGATGCGACATCTACTGATTTACTTTGCATTAATCATTGTCGTGAGGGTTGTATGGAAAGTGAATTAAGGGCAGGCGCATATTACTATATTGAAAAAGGCGATTTGTGTGTAGATATCAGAAAATATCATGCAGGCAATGTTAATTTTCCATTAAATCACTATCACGGAATAGGAATATGCTTTTATCGACCTGTAGCTGATAAACAACTGGCAAATGAACTTAATAATTTTCCAGTGAAGCTGTCAGACATTCAGAAAAAATTCTGTGACAATGATAAGCCACATATTATAAAGGCGAGCAAGGAAATTGAACATATTTTCTCGGAACTTTATGAAGTTCCATCGAAGATAAGAAAAGAGTATTACAGAATAAAGGTTTTTGAATTGCTGTTGTATTTAGACGCCTTAGAAATCGATAATGATAAATTTGACAAACCATATTTCTACAAAAGTCAGGTGGAAAAGGTAAAGAACATACATGAATTGATTACACATAACCTTACATATCATTATACTATCGAAGAATTGTCAGAAAAATATGATATATCAGCGACAACATTAAAGGAATGTTTCAAATCAATTTATGGAAGTCCAATATATAAATATATTCAGACATACAGGATTAACAGAGCAGCAACATTACTTAGAAACGGTTCTAATGAAAATGTTTCACAGATTGCAGGGCATGTCGGATATGACAGTCCAAGCAAATTTGCGGCAGCATTTAAAAAGATTATGGGAGTAACGCCGCTGCAATATAGAAAAAATAACAGTACACTACCGCTATAAACAAAAAAGGAGATGTTTAAAAATGAAGAAAAAAAGTGCAATGTCAAAATTGTTTGACTATGCAGGAAATTTTAAGTACCTGACTATGGCTTCATTAGTACTTTCTGTGATTAGTGCATGGTTAGCACTAGTCCCATTTTATTATATCTGGAGAATTATCAAAGAAATACTTGATGTGGCACCTTTTTATGGTGATGCAAAGAATCTTAGTAAATACGGCTGGACAGCGGTTGGCTTTGCAATAGGTTCAATGCTTATTTACATATCTGCACTCATGTGTTCACATATTGCAGCCTTCAGAGTTCAGGCAAATATGAGGTCAAAAGTAATGCGACATATCCTTACACTTCCTTTAGGTTTTATGGACAGAGAGGGAAGTGGTAAAGTCAGAAAAATAGTAAATGAATCAAGTGCCGCCACAGAGACATACCTTGCACATCAGCTTCCTGATATGGCAGGTGCAATGGCTACACCTGTAGGTTTGTTAGTCTTACTTATAGCATTTGACTGGAAACTTGGGCTTTTAAGTCTTATCCCTACTGTACTTGCATTCCTAATTATGGGTTCGATGACAGGTGAAAAGATGAAAGAGAAGATGAAGGAATACCAGAATTCCTTAGAGACAATGTCAAATGAAGCTGTAGAATATGTAAGAGGTGTTCCGGTTGTTAAAACATTTGGACAGTCAGTGTTTTCGTTTAAGAGATTTAAAGAGGCAATTAAAGGGTATGAGAAATGGGTAATTTCTTATACATTAGACCTTAGAATGCCAATGACATTGTATACAACAATTATTAATTCAGTGTTCGCAGTTCTTATGCTTGCAGGCTTTGTGATTACCAGAAATGGCGTAACTAAAGATTTTATTTTGAATTTCACATTCTATGTAATTATAACACCTATCATTACAGTTACACTTAATAAAATTATGTTCTCAAGTGAGAATAATATGCTTGTGGAAGATGCTCTTTCGAGAATTGAGGGAATAACTAATATGAAGCCTCTTGAAGAGCCTTCTGAACCAAAGTCCCCACAGGATTATTCCGTATCCGTACATAATGTTTCTTTCAGATATGACGATGCTAAGAGCAATGCATTAACTGATATTAATATGAATATTAAATCAGGTGAACATATTGCACTCGTTGGACCATCAGGTGGTGGTAAGACAACACTTGCAAGTCTTATCGCAAGATTTTGGGACGTTAATGAGGGTGAAATAAACATTGGCGGAACAAATGTCAAAGATATCGCAGGCAAAGAACTTATGAACACAGTTTCATTTGTATTTCAGGATAGTAAGTTACTTAAAATGTCAATATTTGATAATGTAAGATTAAGTAAACCTGATGCAACAAGAGAAGAAGTTCTTAAGGCTCTTAAAGATGCACAATGTGAGGATATTATCGCAAAAATGCCAAAAGGTATAGATACAATCATTGGCTCAGATGGTACATACGTGTCAGGTGGAGAAGCACAGCGACTCAGTATTGCAAGAGCAATGTTAAAAGATGCACCGATTCTTGTATTAGATGAGGCTACAGCATTTGCGGACCCTGACAATGAGGCTAAGGTTCAGGAGGCATTTGCAAATCTTTCAAAAGGCAAGACAGTTATTATGATAGCACACAGACTGTCAACTGTTACAAATGCTGATAAGATATATGTATTAAAAGAGGGCAGGATTGCAGAGCAGGGAACACATAATGAGTTAAATAATAAAGGCGGAATATATACTCATATGTGGTCTGAATACAATAAATCAGTAAATTGGAAGGTAGGTGTGAGATAATGAATTTAAACGAAAAATTACAACATAAATATGCGTTGTCACCTAAGGGTGCAAAGGATATGATAAAGGCATTTATTTCCGTAACTGTGTCAAATATTGTTCTTATGCTTCCTGTTGGTTTACTTTATTATATTGTTAAAGATTTTATAAACAATGATGTAACTTCTAATAAGAGAATTCTTTATATTATTGGAAGTGTTATCTGTCTGTTATTAATAGCGATAACAACTTATATTCAATATAATGCAACATTCCTTTCTACTTATGTGGAAAGCGGAGTCAGACGAACATCGCTCGCCGAAAAGTTAAGAAAATTACCTCTTTCTTATTTTGGTAAAAAAGATTTGTCAGATCTGACAAGTACAATTATGGCTGATTGTGCCACGCTTGAGACTGCATCATCACATTGGATTCCTGAATTAATAGGAGCAATGATTTCGACACTTATTGTATCAATAAGCCTTTTCTTTATTGACTGGAGAATGGCAATTGCAGCGTTATGGGTTTTACCTATTGCATTTATCATTGTATTAAGTTCTGCAAATGTACAAAAGAAATTAAATGAAAATCATATGAGACTTAAAATGAATCTTGCAGATGGTATACAGGAGTGTTTAGAAACACTTAGAGATTTAAGAGCTAACAATGCAAGTGAAAGCTATATGACAGGACTGGATAAGAAGATTAAGGCAGTTGAGAAACATTCAATAGTCACTGAGTTTGGAACAGCAGTGTTCGTAGGTTCAGCCCAGATGATTTTAAAAGTGGGAATCGCAACTGTTGCCCTTGTGGGTGGAATACTTCTATCAAAAGGCAAAATCGATATATTTACATTCTTTATGTTCTTACTTCTGGTGTCAAGATTATATGATCCTATGCAGATGTCATTACAGAATCTTGCAGCAATTATATCAGCAGATGTACCTTGCAGAAGAATGGATGAAATCTTGTCACACAGTATACAGACAGGTTCAGAGAAATTGACAAATAAGGGTTGTGATATCGTATTTGACCATGTTGCATTCGGATATGATGGTGAAGATAATGTACTTAGTGATGCGTCATTATGTGCAAAACAGGGCGAAGTTACAGCTTTAATCGGACCATCAGGTGGTGGTAAGACAACTGTATCAAGACTTGCAGCAAGATTCTGGGATATTAATAAAGGTAAGATTACTGTTGGTGGAATGGATATATCGAAGATTGATTCTGAGAAACTTATGTCCCTGTATTCGATTGTATTTCAGGATGTTACTTTATTTAACAATACTGTTATGGAAAATATACGAATCGGTAAGAAAGATGCAACTGACGAGGAGGTTATAGCAGCCGCTAAATTAGCACACTGTGATGAGTTTGTAGAGAAACTGGCTGATGGCTATAACACAATGATTGGTGAAAATGGTTCGGAATTATCAGGTGGTGAACGCCAGAGAATCTCAATAGCCAGAGCGTTCTTGAAAGATGCTCCTATTATTCTTCTTGATGAGGCAACAGCATCTCTTGACGTAGATAATGAGACTTTGATTCAGCAGTCGCTTTCTGAGTTAATTAAGAATAAAACTGTTCTTATAATTGCACACAGAATGAGAACTGTGGCAAGTGCAGATAAGATTGTCGTTCTGAAAGATGGCGTTGTAGCTGAACAGGGAAGTCCTGCAGAGCTTGAAGCTAAGAATGGTATATATAAACATATGATGAGTATGCAGCTTAAGAGTGCGGAGTGGAAGATGAATTAGAAATTATTTTAGTTTGACATCAAGAAAAAGTTTTGCTATAATCCGAAATATCCGAGTTGCGAAGCGCGTAAGTCCAGGAATGGGCTTACGTGCTTTTTTGTTGTATAAGAAATTTCTTAGTATTTCCTATGCAACAAAAAGCTTCGCAGGAATGTGCACACTTTTGCAGAGAAAAATGTTGCATAAAGCATCATAAACATAAAAATTATGAAAAGGTAATGCAAAATGTTGCAAAAGTGGCACAGAATATCGCAAAGCGATATTCTTCTTAGTTAAAAGAAATGGAGGAAGATGAAGTGGAAAACAATTTTTCTGAAAATTTAGAGAAAGGAAATGGCAAAAGGGACAACAAAATGGCAAGTATGCCAGTTAACAAATTAATGCTAAGTATGGGAATTCCGATGATTTTATCAATGGCATTGCAGGCTGTATATAATATTGTTGACAGTGCATTTGTTTCAAATATGAAAGGAAATGGCGAAGCAGCATTAAATGCTCTGACGCTTGCGTTTCCAATTCAGATGTTAATGGTGGCAATTGCTATTGGTACAGGTGTCGGAACTAATGCATTACTTGCAAAAAGTCTAGGACAGGGCAATAAAGAGAAAGCAAGTAAAGTTGCAGGAAACAGTATTTTCCTTGCAACTGTGATATATATTATTTTTCTGATATACGGAATGGTCGGAGTGAGAGCATATATATCAACGCAGACGAAAAATGTACTCATAAGAGAAATGGCAGTTGATTATCTTAGAATCTGTTGCGTAATTTCATTTGGTATTACATTTTTCTCAATATTTGAGAAATTATTACAGGCGACAGGACGTTCGTTATATTCAACAATTGCACAGATTCTTGGCGCTGTCGTAAATATTATTTTAGACCCGGTACTTATCTATGGTTTATGTGGCTTTAAGGAATATGGAGTAAAGGGTGCAGCTTATGCGACGGTAATCGGACAGATAGTATCATTTGTGACAGCACTCATATTTCATTTGAAATTCAATGTCGAAATTGACAATTCATTAAGATATAAGAAACCATCATTTACAATAATAAAGGAAATATATGCAATTGGTCTGCCGGCAATTATCTCGCAGGCACTAATGTCGCTTATGACATATGTTTTAAATATTATATTTGTACGAATTAATGAATCAGTGGTAACTGCGTATGGATTATATTATAAGATCCAGCAGTTTGTTCTCTTTGCTGCATTTGGATTAAGAGATGCCATAACACCGGTTGTATCATTTAATCATGGTATGAGAAGTAAGAAACGTGTTAAAGACGGAATTAAATATGGAATGTTATATACATTCATAATTATGTTTGTGGGTATGGTAGTACTCGAAATCTTTGCAAATCAGTTGTCGGCAGTATTTGGACTGTCAGGAAATACCCAGAACCTATGTATTGACGCAATGCGTATTGTTTCAATAAGTTTCGTATTTGCAGGAATAAATATTGCATACCAGGGAATCTATCAGGCTATCGACAGTGGCTTGGAATCCCTGATTATATCGGTACTCAGACAGTGTATAATAGTTCTTCCTTTAGCATATTTATTTTCAAACATTGCGATTAAAAATTCTGATAAGATATGGTTAATATGGACATGTTTTCCGATAACCGAGGCGGTTACGGCATTTGTGGCATATTTATTAATGAAGCGAATTAACAGGACTAAATTAAGTGAACTTAACTAAATAAGAAATTATATGAAAATTAATTAAATAAAAACTAAATAGAAATGAGAATTCAGAAAGAGGTCAATGTGAAAAATAATGCTGATGCAATTATTTTTCACATAGCTATTTGTTTCGGAGCGAAAGCAAATAGCTTTTATGGCA
>ERZ780030.48-NODE-48-length-72698-cov-6.028413_pt1 | contig 72698 bp, 77 predicted proteins | sample MGYA00511857_ERZ780030 | MGnify/ENA primary metagenome ERZ780030 (study PRJEB29588, sample SAMEA2162530) | human gut metagenome | biome: human gut; feature: human-associated habitat; material: faeces | place: Denmark | collected 2008/2010 ... | reverse complement strand
TTTAAAAAAAAAGACTCTTTCTGCTCCCCGGCAACCCGCCATAAAGACTTCCTGCGACCATAACCAGACAATACAGAGGTGACATTCTCTCTCCTGCCTGCAAGGCAGCTTTCTTGTTTTCCTGAGTCACATCAGCAAACTGATTCCCATAAAGTGGTTCATTCATATATTCAGTTTTTCTTGCATTAGCCACTCTTATGCTTACAGACCTTATACACACAGCAAGTATGCTTACAAAATATGCTGTAGACTCTGCATCTCCATTACCAATTATAATGGCTGTTATAAGCAAAGCAGCATGAATCAGCATAAATAGAAAATTCTTATGTATATTCTTTCTTGACGCATAAGTTATAATAACCGGAACTGCCATAAGCAGTGTTGCAATAATATAACTGTCAGATTTATTCGTAAGTCCCAATATAACAAATGCAGAAAATGCGAACGCTACAATACACTGGCTTATTATATCTGTCAATGTTCTTATTGTTCTCAGTTTATTATAATTATAAACTTGTCCCGACTCATTCATATGTTATCTCCTGATAAACTTATTTCACTTCCCAGCCCTCTGGTCTTATACCACAATAATCAAGGCTGTATTCTCCACCAGTCATATATGGAACAATCCATATAACCTGTCCATACTTTTTCTCAAACTTCTGCATAGTCTGCTGCAGCTTCTTTCTTCTGCTCGCTGATATAACAACATATACACTGTTGTCACTACTTTGGGCAGAAACATTTTCTATAAATATTCTGTTAATAAGCGCTGCAAACTCTTCTTTTTCAAGCTTTAAATCCATTCTTGCAAGTACAGTATTAATACTTCCAAGATGTCCAACTCCTGCCCCTTCTCTTATACCAACTGCTTCCTTCGTGTCAATATCACATGCATTACTTATAAGAGAGACATTAATTCCCTGTCTGATAAATTCTTCTGCAACAGAAGCTGCAAGACTTATTGCTTCTTCATTAACCGAATCATATGTAAGCATTCCATCATCCTCAAGATTAAGAAGAATACATACATTACGGCTGACTGACTCATTATATTCATTAACACACAGATTACCTGTTCTCGCTGTTGCCTTCCAGTTCACATTCTTTAGGCTGTCGTTGCTTGTATAATCTCTTATTCCTCTGAACACAAATGGATCTTCAAGCATATATTTCTTACGCTCTGCTTCTCCTGATATTCTGCTTCTTATAAAGCTGAATCTCTTGCTATCCACAGTCTTTGGGTAGACTGTTATCTCACAGGTACTATCCACTTTGAGGACATTAATCTCATTCATAAATGGTCCGGCAAATGTAAGCTGTACTCCTGATATTCTGAACACACCTCTGTGATTGCATTTAACAGGAATTCTTCTTGTAATTCTCTGATTAGCCAGAAATGAGAACACATCATTGCGGTATGTAAGGTCCGATACACTTGAATTAGTATCTGTTCCAGGAAATTCAAGTTCCCTGTCCACCTGAAACTTAAGATTCACACATGGCAGTGGCAGACGTTTTTCGTTGGATATAACCTCAACAACATTAACTGTTTCACCATTTACAACATGCTTTTTCTCAAATTCAAGAGCGACACCCAGCCCCTTATTCCAGTTATAACGAAATACGAGCTTAATTGCCAGATATACTATAAGTACACCAATAAGCATTAATAATACATTCATTATCTTTTCCAATCTTCAGTAGGAACTGCTGTGTTATTAACAACATGTTCTATAATCTGTTCTTTATTATCCATATTCATGTAACCTGTCTGTAACACAATTCTGTGTGCCCATACTACAGGTGCGAGAATCTTAATATCTTCCGGTACAACATAATCTCTGCCTGCAACATACGCATATGCTCTTGCCGCATTGAGCATACCAAGAGTTCCTCTCGGGCTTACACCGATTGATACATTATCCTCCTGTCTTGTCATCCTTGCCAGTTCAACAATATAATCAATAAGCACAGGGTGAACATATACATTTTTCGCTTCTTCCTTCATTACAGCAATATCCTCACATGTTGCAACTGTTGAAAGTTCTTTAGAAGGATCTTCTTTTAAGAATCTGTTAAGAATAAGTACCTCATCATCTTTCTCTGGATACCCCATGTTAATCTTCATAAGGAATCGGTCAAGCTGCGCCTCAGGAAGCTGATAAGTTCCTGCTGTCTCAATAGGATTCTGTGTTGCAATTACAACAAATGGTTCTTCTAATTTAGAATATTCACCATCTACTGTAACCTGATGTTCCTCCATACACTCAAGCAATGCTGATTGTGTTCTAGGAGTTGCCCTGTTAATCTCATCTGCAAGAATAACATTAGCGAATACAGGACCTTTTCTGAATACGAATTCGCCCTCTTTCTGGTTAAACACATGCACCCCTGTAATATCTGAAGGAAGCAGATCTGGTGTAAACTGAATTCTTGAGAATTCTCCATCAATGCTCTTTGCAAATGCTTTTGCCATCATAGTCTTACCTGTACCCGGAACATCTTCAAGAAGAACATGTCCACCAGCAATAATACTTGTCAAAACAAGTTCCGAAACATTTCTCTTTCCCACAATCACCTTACTTACATTATCCAATATATCTGAAGCCTTACTCATAATACCTCCTCGTAACACGAAATTTAAACTCAGATAATTATAACAAAAACACTGCCAGAACAGCAAGTGTCTGACAGTTTTAATAGGTAAAATAATTATTAACTTTTGATGAATTTAATTATCTGTAGGCATCTCCTGATTAACATCAATACCTCTTGGAGCAACAGGTGTTGAGAACACAATCTGTGTACTTGTTCTTCCGAACTTCTGAAGCTGGCCGATAAATGTATCAAGTTCCATAGTGCTTGGGAACATAACCTTTAAAAGCATTGAATAATTACCTGTTACACAGTTGCATTCAACAACATTAGGGCATGACTTGATAAATGGATAGAAATCCGGTTTCTGTACAGGAGCAACTTCAAGATTAATAAATGCTGTGATATGATATCCCAGCTTTAACTGATTAATCTTAACTTCATATCCTTCAATAATTTCTTCCTTCTCAAGCCTTTCAATTCTTGCTGAAACAGCCGGTGATGAAAGGAAAACATTCTCGGCAAGTGCCTTTAATGGCATTCTTGCATTCTGCTGTAATAATGTAATTATCTTCTTATCGATTTTATCCATGGCGTGAACCTCCAGATTATAATATTCGTTGTAAATGCTATTAATTTAACTAAAAAGGGGACAATTCTAGCGTTGCTGCTAAAATCGTCCCCTTTGACTTAAATTATTAACTTATGCATAATATACACCTTACATAATAAAATGGCAAGTGTTTTTTCTTTATTTTCATTGCTTTTATACATAATATTTGTTAGAGTAGAGAAAATACTAAAGCCATTACTGGCAGAACGGAGACATTATGGAGAATAATAATCAGGAATATAACACAGTAACTCTTATGCTTGACGATAACACAGAATGTGAATGTGCAATAATACGCATATTCCCTGCTGGAGATAACGACTATATCGCGCTTCTTCCACTTGAGGGTGAAGCTGCAGACAACGATGAGGTATATCTCTACAGATACAAGGTTGAAGGCGACAACGAACCTGTACTTGAGAATATTGAATCTGATGAAGAATATGAGCTTGTATCTGAAGCATTTGACGAGGAATTAGATGCTATGGAGTATGAAGATCTGTACGAAGAAGAGGATAACGAGCAGTAAGAATCTCCTCTATAAAGCGTGAACGGGTTGTATCTTTGTTATACCTCTGCTTGGGGTACAGAAGATACAACTTTTCTTTTGCCCTTGTCATAGCAACATAAAAAAGCCTTCTCTCCTCTTCTATCTGCTCGTCTAAAACCGCCTTATTATACGGTATTATTCCCTCACATACATCCATCACCATCACAATCTTATATTCAAGCCCTTTAGAGCCATGCATTGTAAGCATATGCACGCCTTCCATCGTGCTGTTCCTACGCTGAGTATTACATTGCTTAAGATATTCCGCAATTCCATCAAGCCATTGCGAAAGGCTCATATACCGAGATGCCCTGTGGGTCAGTTCATCAAGCACATTATATAATTCTTCCTTATCAGCCTTATGTTCATATATATAATCCCTTATATATTCATCATAGCCAATGCCCTTTCTTATATAATTAACCGCCGCAAATGGAGACATATTTCTTATTATATTAATATCAGACACCAGCTTTTCCACTTGTTTACTCATCTGTTCATTCCCCTCATAGCCTCTCTTCAATGCATTAATATCTGCCGGCTGTGTAATATATGAACGGCTTATATATCGGAGCGGCTTATTAATAATCCGCAGAAAGTCTATTCTTTCCCTGCTGCCAAGTGCTATCCTTATATATGTAAGAATATCCTTACTTATCCAGTGCTCATATATATCCTGTACTACCGAATAATCGCAGCATGGAATTCCATCACTTTCAAGCCTTGACATATACATATTCCCAATTACATTAGTTCTTGATAACACAGCAATGTCATCAGCAGCTATTCCAGTATCAATCAGTCTTCTTATCTCTGATACAAGAAATGCTTTCTCATCATTCAGACTGTTAAATTCATATACAGACACAGTATCTCCTTGTGAATTGTACGTCGTTATATCTTTATAATAACGATGCCCATTCTCCTCTGCTACAGCCCTTGAAGCAAACACAATATTGCCCGTTGACCTGTAATTAATACACATGTCAATTCTCACTGCATCACTATAATACTTATTGAAATCTAACATTATCTGTGGAGCAGAACCCCTGAATCCATATATACTCTGGTCATCATCCCCCACCACAAAAAGATTTCTGTATTCATCAGCAAGAATCCTCACGACATCAAACTGTGCCTTATTAATATCCTGAAATTCATCTATCAGAATGTACTTATACTTATTCTGCCACGCTCTCCTGTAATCTTCTCTCTGCATCAGAAGCTCGCGGCACTGTACAATCATATCATCAAAATCAATCAGATGTTTTCTTACAAGCATATCATCATATGCCCTATACATTATTCTAAAACTCTGTGGTGGAATACATCTGCTCTCATATTCATCTATATTAACAGCTTCACCCTTAACACAGCTTATCTCAGATAAAACACCAGCTACAGCTTCCTTCTCATCATCATACTCCAGTTCAAGCCTGCACATCTGGTCTTTCACGAATTCATGCTGTATCTGCGGCTTAATAATACAGTGTGCAGAATAATTATATGCTGCCTTAAGTATTGTAAAAAATACTGCATGAAATGTACCAAACGTCACTGCAGAGTTTCTGCCCTCTGACAACCCCTTAAACTTAAGCTTCATCTGTTCAGCAGCAGCCTTAGTAAATGTAATAACAAGAATATCTGATGGATTAACGCCGTACCTTTCAATCAGATATCTTACCCTGTGTGTAAGAACCGTGGTCTTTCCAGAACCCGGTCCTGCAATTACCATGCACGGTCCTGTATTATGTTGTATAGCCTGAATCTGTGCTTCATTAAACTGCAAAAGCGGCACCCCTTATAATAATCTTACACAAACAAATGTATACTAAGATTATATAAGTATGCCGCCATTATGTCAACTTAATAATATGTTTTTTTATTTATTAATAACTTGTTATATTATCATCAGAATCATCCGTATTAGATATACTCTTGATAACAACATAATATTCAACTTGTGGATTAACCTGTACAAGCACCCTGTCACCCTTCTTATGCCCAAGAAGAGCCTTGCCAAGAGGCGACTCTATGCTGATCATACCACTTAATGAATCAGCTCTGATTGTAGTAACAATCTTAATGGTCTCAGTACTTTCATCATCCTCATACAATACCTCAACCGTATTATTAACGCCAACCTCATCATCTGCTGATGAATCATCAATAACAGTCGCATTCTTAATCGTTCTCTGCAGATATCTTATTCTGCTTTCATTCTTATTCTTAAATCTTTTCGCTGCATGATACTCGAAATTCTCACTTAAATCCCCCTGAGCCCTTGTCTCCTTGACATCATCAAGTGCAGCCTTTCTTACCTCATGTATCCTGTACTCAATCTCTTCTTCCATCTTTTTGATATCATTCTTAGTAAGTTCGTGTCCCATATCTATCCTTCTTTCTTACCTTTAATCAATGAAATAATACGAGTATATTTTGCCCTTTTAAGATACATTTTTCAAGTCTATTCTGTCTCGACTTTATTACTTGTCGGCTCATCAAGAAGCACGAATGGCGCGTCATGTAAAAATGCTCTGGCAAGCCCAATTCTCTGCTTCTCTCCGCCTGATAACATATCTCCCAGTTCACCGACATTAGTGTCGTATCCATCAGGAAGCTTTGATATGAAATCGTGTACTGAAGCCTTTTTGCACGTCTCAATTATTTCCTCATCTGTTGCGTCAAGCTTTGCAATTGTTGATTTACCGCTTCCGCTTCTTCCTGAAATTCCAATAATGCTTGCTTTTAGAACCGGAATTGATACATCAGAAATTATAGTTTCCTCACCATATGAGAATGTAACATTTTCAGTAGCTGCACCATTAAATTTAACTTCCTCACGACCTGTGATATCCTTAGTTACCGGCGTTCATCAAGAATATCCAACACTCTGTTTCCTGCTGCAAATGTGTTCTGCAATGTACTTACAAGATTATCAAGTGCAACAACCGGTCCGAAATAACTCATCATTGCAACTACAGACACTAATTATTTATCAATAGCCTTTATCGCTGCTTCTGCTTCTTTCACATCTTCTATCGATATCCCTAACATGTCTGCCGCTTCCTCATATGTTCTTCCTGATAGGATATTCACTATTAATCTATAATTTCTTTCAATTGCTTTGCCAGCTCTGCTCTCCGCTTCATCAGCTTTTCGTTTTTCTTCTTCAGCTTTTCGTTTTTCTTCTTCAGCTTTTCGTTTTTCTTCTTCAGCAAGTTTCTTTGCTTCATCTGCCAGTTTCTTTGCTTCATCTGCCAGTTTCTTCGCTTCTATTGCTTCCTGTATTGAATTCTTTGCATATTCTTTAGCATAATCTTCTACTATCTTGCACATTTCACTCTGACCTCCTTCTGTCTCCTTGAAATAGCTTATCGCATTGCTAATCTGTGGAAACTTATCATTATAAAATGCTTCTTTATTAAGCATTAACTGCAATAGTTCTGATTTGTCCGAGCCATCATTAACACAAGTGTTTGCAAATATTATATCTTCTCCATCTTTCACTGGAACGTAACTTTCATCATTCTTCATACACCTTGTTACATGCGTCACTGTCTGATTATTCTTTAAGACATCATACTCAGATATATATACAATTGTAACATCTGGAACATTCTTAAAATCAGCACCTTTAGGTGTATATTTTGCTGTCAACGCTGCCGCATGAAATCTTGTCCTTCTGATATCATCATTGGAATTTCCCTTCTGCACCTCAACATTGCAATATCTTCCATCTTGTGTCATGCATAACGCGTCTAATGTTATTTCTCTTTGAAAGCTCTGGACCACACTCTGTACAGAAACCTTCACAACCTGTAAATGTGGCATATCAAGAAGTGTTCTTAATATTTCTTCACATACACCCGGCTTTTCTCCCATCAATCTAAACAGTGCGTCATCTATAATTCTAAGATTAGCTGCTGTTTCTTTTATTTCTTTTGAATATTCTTTTAAATTCCCCATACTCTTCCCCTTTTTACTTACGGCAGGTAATACCACATATAAGGATAGAGTGATTTCATTTGTCTTATATATTTATTATATACTACTCTTAAACCCATTTGCAATAGCATTCCCACCTTATTATCGCATTGCGTAGCATTATTTATATAGTATATATCATATATCATTTCTAAAGTCAATATAACAGTTATTTTTATTGTATAAATATATTTCATTGTTTCTCTTGCACTTCCTCATAAATACGCTATAATATATAAGTCACATTTAAATATCGGCGTGTGGCTCAGTTTGGTAGAGCGCGTGGTTCGGGACTACGAGGCCGCAGGTTCAAATCCTGTCACGCCGACTTATAAAAAGCTCATGCAGATTGAAGTAATCACATTTACCACAATCTGCATGAGTTTTTTATATTATTTATCCAATTATTCTATACAAGATTATTTTTAACATATGCCAGTGCTTTATTAACAGAAGGTAGGGATATAACTACAAGAGTTACCACTGCTTCAAGTCCGATATACGAGCCATTGTAAACAACTGAATAAAGTACCGCACTATTAAAAAATTCTGGTGTATACACAGCAAAGAATATCCAGCCAGACAAGAAAGAACATATAAATCTGCCTATAACTCCTATAATATATCCCTTCACTAGACCGTGTTTTGATTTAGAAAATACTCCTGACAACCCAAGTGCTCCAAAGCCTAATATATAATCAAGAAGCACCTGAGGAATATTCAGGATATATGGATCAAGTAATAACTGCAAAACTCCATATGCAATAGCTGCTGTCAGACCAGTCTTTATTCCATACCAGTATCCTATAAGCACTATGAATAACATACTGAACAGTGTTACAGAACCGCCCATTGGCAGTTTAATAACTTTAATCATGGAAGTCGCAACCGCAAGAGCCATAGCCATTGCTGCAAATGCAATATGTTTTACATTCAGTTTACTATTATTATCTCTTGCAAAACATCCTATAGTCATTAATAAGACACAGACAATTATTAATACCACATATCCTGAACCTGTAAGACCATATGAAACGCTGCCATCATCAAGTATTTTATTAACTAAAAAATTCATAATCTTCCTTTCATTATCTCTCATTCTTTTATATCCCGTAAAGAATATCCACATTTTCACTAAAAGTCAAGCATTAAAAAAGAGAGCAACAGGTTTTTATCACCTGTTGCTCTCCAATATTTTGTCAATTACTTTTTATTAGAACTTACCATTCTTAGCAGCTTCCTCAATGGAAACAGCTACAGCTACAGTAGCACCAACCATAGGGTTATTACCCAACTTTGAAATCAAATTTTTACAATTTATTTGTGTTTATTATCATGCTGTTTTTATCAGCATTTATGCAGGTTTAAGGGCTTTACATATTTATATTAGATTATTCTGATTTATTCTAAATCAACATTATTTAATCCATATTGTGTACAAAATGTGTACACTGTTTCATTGTACACATTTTGACTGTCTTTCTACCTATTTATATATGTTATCACAATGCTGTTATATGTGCAATCCAGTATGATATACACTATTGTATAAGCGAATAATTAGTTGGGAAGTCTTAACTCCATACCTGCATAAAGCATATCATCAAGTGTCATTCCATTATGCTCTGCAAGTTCTGCTGCTCTGCCTTCATCTCCAAGGTAATCTCTTGCAATCTGGCAGAAACTTCCTCCTGGTTCTACAACTGCTACTCTTTCTTCTGCATCCTGCGATGTTTCCTCTTCCGGCTCTTCCTCACTTTCTGCTGGTGTATTATCTTTAGGATAATACTTAGCTTCCATGGCGGCCTGATAGTCTGCATAATTGTATCCTTCAGCTTCAAGCTTCTGTCTTCTCTCTGGATCATTGCCATATTCTCCGCGATAAATTGCGTCAATTACAGATTCATCAAGTTCCTGTGATGGCTGCTCAATGTTTTTCTCATCTTCTGAATCATTAACCACACTCCAAACATAATCATTGAACACTCTAAGTCCAAAATCATTGATAAGCGCAAGTGTTGTTTCATAGTAATCTGGAGCTGTAGCATAATTATAGCCAACCCAGTTACCGTCTGCATCTCTATCCGTATTATTGACAGCATTTGTGAGACCATATAACTCACCTTCAACCGTATTAGCAGATGTAGCATCATTATAATTATCCCACTGCATTAAATCCAAATATCCATATATAGCTCCCATTGTATTAGGATATTTTGCAAATCCAGCTTTAATATTAACATATGTACCGTTAATAAACTCTGTTGTATCACATGTGATGTCTGTTCCCTTGATTCCAAAGAGCGTGCTTGCATCTAAGTTCCAGCCAGATTCTTTAGCGGCCTGTGCTAAAATAACAGCCGGACTAATCGTCTTCTTTCCTTCTCTTCTATACTTAACCCATGCATTGCACACCACAGGCGCAAGTGTATTGATGAAATTGTTTACATGTTCATATCTTGTATTAATTGTTGGAAATGTTCTCATATTATTTATCCTCCTGATCATTGTTATCAATTGCTGTTTTCTGCTCCACCTGACTTTTTAAATTCTTAACAATAGGCTGCAAGAATGGTGGAAGTGTTACGCCAATATCATTGATGTTTTCCAATATACTTATAATTTCGTTACAGATCAGCCATATTGCCACAACACAAGCCACTAAAAATGTAAATGGCAATGTTATTCCAATAACACCTGCAGAATAAGAAAGGAGCTGGTCTACTATCACACCAACTCCCACCAAAAGCCACATACATATTTTCTTTGCAATCCCTCTTATTCCTTTATAACTATCTATTTGCTGCTTTCTAAATTTAGAAGCCGCAATACCTGTGAAATAATCTATTAGATTACATGTTACCAATAATAATACTGGAATAGCCAAAATTCCCAGGGCACTTAATATAATGCTCCACACCGCTGTTACAATTACTTTTAATTTTTCCATAAGTCAATATCCTTTCTGTTACTGGTGCAATTTCATTTTTTCCATTGTTATATGTTCACAAAACAGTAATAATATTAAATACGACGGTACAATTACTAAGGCAGCATTCGAAACTTAACTAAATATAAGTGAGCCTGTAATATAATCGTCTTTCTTAAATTCAGTAGTTGCCCACGCTCCTTTCTTCCCATCTTTTGTGTAGTATCTTGCAAAAGCATAATGTTTGTTTGCGGAACTATATAATAATGTCGTTCCATATCCAACCAGCTTTTGTCGAACTACACCTGCAGAATCATATGGAATATAATTACTTTCTAGTATTGTATTAAAATCAATGCTCATTTTTTCTAAAACTGATTCGACATCATAATATCCAGAAAAATTATTTAATGTAGAATCTGGTGTTTCAATTCTGGAAGCAAAGTATAAAATCCCTGTTTTAGTAGATTTGTTATAATAACAGTAGTTATATCCATATCCCTCAAAAGTACCATCACTCGCAATATTTTTACAAAAGCAGTTTTTAACGTCAATATTACTGTTTAGTGCACTTACCTCGCTTCTGAGATTAGCAATCATGTCATTGTTATCTTTGATTCCCTTATCCATTATGTTAAGGTTGGTTGGGTTCCACGGTGTCTGTCCTGTCCAACCTACTCTTTTGTAGGCTATAAATCCGGATAAACTCATAATTACATCTCCTTAATTGCTGCCATTACTTCCGTTTCAAAATTAGCGTAATCTGTATCGCATTCGTCCTGATTTTCAAGATACGTTTTTTTATTCTGAATTCTTTTACTAAGAGAAATCTCTCCTGATGAAGGTATATTGGCTGAAAATGTGACTACAGTCTTTCCCTCTATAGAGCTATTTCCGCTCACTGACGTACTCTTTGTTGTATTTAACATAACTTAATTCCTTTCTACCGCTGTGCGGATTTATATACCTAATTTTTGCCTAATCCATTGTGATAATTCCATCCAACCACCTTCAGACCATATATAATAGTAATCATAGGTATAACAGCTCCCATATATTTCCGCATTATTGCTTACAATCATTTTTTTGCACGATATAGAACCATCCCCCTGATTACACATAATATTCTCTGCGCCTATAATTGTTGTTGCAGACCCATTAGTGACGGACATACCATCTGGTGCAAGACCTAGTGAACTTGAACTACAATTAAGAAGTATTATATTTTCCCCACTATTAGATGTATCTATTTTAATAGAGCCTCCCGTTATTGTTGCATTGTTGCTTTTTATTGTTCCTTCAATATCAGCGTTTGTTGCATGTATCTCTCCTGTATGTCCAACTCTAAACGGAGCTTTATCAGGTGTATCTGAGCCAGCCCAAAAAGCCCAACCGTATCCACTTTTACTACTTATGCCAACTTGTGCACCTACTAAAGTGTAATCATTGATTGCGTAGCCGCCTATTGTGCTGCCTTTAGCATTTAATTTTTTGCATGTTATCGTTCCATCCGCTGTAATAGTCGTATTGGTAGATGCAAGCGTAAATCTATCACCGGAAATATTTAAGCCTCCTCTAGCTGTAATATTTATGGTGTCTGCAATCGCTTCAATCGCAGAACGAAGCTGTCCGTTTTCATTTTTAATAAATGCCGTTAAACTAGCTGTTGTAGCATAGCTTTCAAGGCTGTCAGTTGTGGCATAACTTTCAAGATTCTTCTTAGTAGCATAATTATTAGAGACTTCTAACTTTATACTATTGCTTTCTTTGCTTACAGACTGGGTTATTGCATTATTCATTTGCATTGTCGTGCTGTAATTATCCTTCAAATCCTGCTGAGTCAACAATAAACTGCTGCTTATGCTATCCAAATTTATTCTCAAGGCAGAATTTTGCTTCAGCATATAAGCTGTTTCCGAATTAGGTATCTCTTTCCAACCATGGCTTCCATCTGTATTACGAATGAAACGCCATGCTCTGCCTTCACTCTCCCAGTAAGCAACCTTTCCAATATACTTATCCCACTCAGTATCGTTATACTGCCATGTTTCTTCGCGTGGAAACTGTGTGTCTGATGGATAAACAGGAACACACCAATCCCAAGCCGGATAATTATCCTTTGTTGGCACATAAGATATTAAATAGATTTCATCATCGTACTTGGCTAGATTAGACAGGCTTACACTGTATTCCTGCAATGTCTGGTTTACATTAGAAAACTTTTCCTTAACGCTGGTTCCATCTATGTTCTCAGTCCACCAAAGCTTCTGTGTTATAAAATCATCAGACTGCTTTAATAAGCTTCCCCATTCAGAATAATCCTTTCCAGAACCGGTTTTTATATCCTGCAGAAGAACATTAAGTGTCTGTGCTGCATCATCCAGATATATCTTGTTGCTCTTAAGCGTATGTGTGCCATCATTGTTAATAACACTAAAAAGGCTTGCTATATCCAGTTTTCCAGCAGATATATTTGCATTTTCTTTTACCATGTCGTTGCGGATTATCTCACGTTGAACTCCCTGTTCTGTAAGACCTAGCGCGTCAAACATCAGGTTGCCCTTTACATCCCACACATACATGTTATAGTCTCCAGATGTATCTTTACCTATCTGAACGCGAACACGCTTAGAATCACTTATCTGTATCGTATTATCAGACCATCTACTCAAACCGTCTTTGCTATGTACTGCAACATCTGTGGTATCAATGTCCAAGGCCTTTATTTTCTTTGCATCTAAAGAATCTATCATAGAGTCCTTAATCTGTGCTGTACCTATCATGCTAATAACACTATTGGCAAAATCTGTAGTAATGCTTTCGCCAGTGGAAGAGCCAAACATTAATGTTTTAATACCAGCAACATCACCATCTAATATGCCTACTTTCTCATATTTAACATTAAGCTGCTCTATGTCAGATTTTATTACCTTTTCTTCTTCTATTGTTGCAAACTTTATGTCTGCCTCATTAGATTTAAGGTAATTATTCTTAATATTCTGCAGCTCATTGTTTACAGACACAATAGTCTCTGCAGTTACCGTATTAGCCTTAACCCATTCTGCATCTACCTTTTTAGAAACCAGTTCCTTAGTAAGCATCATTTCCGCATATGTTCGTTCTGCAAGCTTAGTAGATGGTCCTTTATAATCTGTCTCTGTTTCAGTTTCTGTTTTGCCATAAGCTGTAATAGTCATAGCAAGACCGCCATCATATTCCTGAGTTATATTCATAACCGGAACCTTATAAGTCTCCCCTGATTCTTTAACAGTTACAATATCCCATGGATCCAGTCGTATGTCTCCAAGCGTCTTTAAGCTTGCACCTCTATACGCAAATCCTCTTACTTTCTTATATACAGAATTAAGCTTTTCTTCTGTCATAAGTGGATTATCAAATGTTATTCCCAGAGTTCCACTTCCTGCTGTAAAAGAAGTATTACTGTCAACATTACATGTGAAATAATCTAAATGGTAATCACTCTCATTCTTTTCAAATGTCATTATCCGGGATTCATTTATCGTATAGCCATTATCCTCATACCACTTAATAACAATTGTGCCGGTTCTGTCTACGCAGGCAAAACCTCCAGCTAAAGAAGCGATATATCCGATAACCTCACGATAGGTATATCCTACCGGTGCAGTATCAATAGTTATTCCATTCAATCCAGATACATTACAGGGAACGCCACATCCAGTACTTATCTCTTTTAAAACAGATTCTGCACTTGCGGGATATGTCAATTCAGATACATATACACCTGTGGTCTTCATCATTCTGTCGTAAGCCGTAAATGTTGTGGTTGCCTGGTCAAGCGTTGGATGTTCTGCAGTAAAAAAGCCAAGTGGAATATACTCATACTTTCCGCTTGGCAGTTTTAATCCTATTTCTATAGGAATCTCTGTGTTTTCAAACAACTCATTTATTCTTTTTACTGTCAGTTCTATCTTAGCTGCAACAGCCGAACCTATCTGTAAACCCTCATATGCGGAAGCGGTCTCATAGCTCATCTTTTTAAAGCCAGCGTCAATCCACTTACCATTTATCTTTAATCGTAAGTTAAATGTTCGCGATGGTGATCTAATCGTTGTTGCAAATTGCTCTGATACATTATTATACATAAGCTTAATCCTCGATCATAAATTCAATGGCCGCAATATCCTCTAATGTAGTTCCATCGTATCTGCTGTCAGAATCACATACAGATATGTCATCCATCTTAATCATATGTACATCAACATCCGTTTCCATGTTGTACATCTCATCAATCTCTTTTACAACTTCCTGCTCTTTACCTTCTGGGAACTGGTAAGAATCTCCATCCATGACAGCATTCCCATTTTCATCTTTAAGCACATTGTTCTGTATTACTTCAGTTCTCTGTGTAACAAAAATATCTACTTCTCCTAACAATGTCTTAAGGTTCTTTGCAATTGCATAATTTACTTTTACAGGCCAATGCTTTCTTAAGCCCTGTAATTTTTTAAGCATTGTTGCACTATTATCAATCTGTTTAATAGTCATTGTTTTTTTCATGTTCTGCTCCTTACTGTTGTATTATAGATACACTGGCACTTCTGTAGTAATAGTTACCGTCCCCTATATCACCCAGCACCTCTTTACTCAATGTACCTCTATAGCTTGTTATTGTTATATCCTGTCCATCGTCATGGAATGTTATTGGAAAGAATCCGGCGATGAGTTTGTTCTTAATAAGTGCCATCTCATCTTCCTTCAATATTCCCCAATTAATAGATAAGGTCTTCTTTTCAGCGACAACATCACCCAACATTGTTCCGTCAAGTGCTCGTCCTGTAGAAGAAGACCATATAATCTCATCATCCACCTTGATGGACACAGGAGCCGGAAGCTCCTGCCCGTCACATCTCAGTATCAATTCATCACATCCTTGTTAAGTTATAATCTCACATTTTCCTGTCTGCTTTGTATGCTCGTTAATCTTATCAACCACATATTTCTTAAGACTCTTTCCATCAAGCTGTATATCAAGGTCCAGTGTTTCAAGTATCTTAAGTATCTGCTTAAGAATACTTATAGCCTCTGCCAATAACTCTGCACTGGATGCCATAGCTGCTGCCTTCTGTGCCATATCAAGTAATTTATCCTCAGGTGCAACAACTTCACCCTGATGTCTGTTATCGCCAATCATGGCAAGCTGTGGAGTGTTTGGCTTAACGTATCCGCCTTGTGCAAGGTATGGAATCTTGGAGAAGTCGGCTTCCGGTAAATGGAATCCAAAATCTTCGCCACCTATGCCCGGTACCCAGTTTGGTACTTTAAAGCTAAGCTTATTTACAGACCTTACTATTGCATTTATGCCAGATTGAACACCTGTGATCAGTCCGTTAATAAATCCAATTACCATATTAATAGGCCCTTTAGCAATATCAGCAATACCGCTAAATATGCCATCAAAAGCCGTAACTATACCATTCCAAGTGCCTTCCCAGTCACCAGAGAAAACACCCTTAATAAACTGTATAACTCCTTTAAATACAGTAATTGTATCGTTCATTAAATCAGCTATGGTTCCAACGACAACTCCAACCTTATTCCCTATAGAATCAAATATAGCTATAAATATTGGTCCTAATAGTTCAGATAAAAATCCAACTACAGGTGCAATAAAGTTGTTATATATTGTCGTAGCACATGTAACTATCTCACCAACAAAATCCAAGAAATTGGCCAGCAGTGGCTGTAAATGTTCACTCCATACTCTATCAATTACATCTAAAGCATTCTCCCAGACTGGCTGAAGCATATTATTCCATATATCTAAGAATACATCTCCGGTAGTCTTAACAGCCGCTTTTATTCCAGTAAATATCGGCTCTCCCCATTCGTTCCATGCCCCTGCCATTGTATTAACCAAGCCAATCCATACATTTGATATAGATTCAATGGCTGGACTTACACCTTCGCTCCATAAAGAATTCCAAGATGCTTTAAATGTATCAAATATTGTTCCATTTAAAGATAGTGTCTGGGATGCAAAATCCGTCAGCATTGGTAATCCAACAGAAACAAAATTTGCAAGTATAGGATATGCTGCTTTATTCCATACATCCGAAAAGACTGTATTAAAGCTATCAAATAATCCATTTAATATACTGCCATTAGTATCGACCCATGTTACAAGATAATTTGTAAATGGACCATTAAAATAATTTAACAACGGCGGTCCTAATGCTCTTATATCATTAAACGCACTTGCTAAGTTTTTCTTGGCTGTATCTGTATTTTTTGTAAGTCCATCCCATATTCTTGACATAGATGGAGAAAATGTCGATACACTCCATTTGCGGAGTTTATCTAATTCTTTCTTTGCCTTATTTACAAAATCACTAATTGCAGATGTTGCATTAGATGTACTTCCACTCACATCTGGTACAAGGTCAACACTTCCGATTCCTGAAGATGTTCCACCTGTACTACCGCTTGAATCAGAACTATCATCTGTTGGCTCTGTCAGCTTATTTATCTGGTCAAAGCCTGCAAGCGACTTTTCTATATCTTTAGCAGTCTTCTTGGCTGCACTTCCTATATCACCTACATTATCCGCTGCGCTGGATGCATCATCTCCTATACCAGCTATATCCGAACTTATCGAGCCCATAGAGGTTGATACATCTGCTCCTGTGAGCATTTGCACAAAGCTGGCAAAGCCATCTGCAACCTTCTGTAATCCTGCCAGCAAGTTGTTAAAGCCACGCAGAATAGGTGTAAACAATGCTATGAAGCCTTTACCAAGACTAGCCTTTAACTGCTGAAACCTTAATGTAAGTATTCTTGTCTGATTCGCCCAGGAATCCTGTGTCTTAACAAAATCACCAGTGGCATTGGACAGTGCACTAGTAACATATTGATAACGAAGCATTACTTTTTCCTGCTCTGTCATCTTAGCCGTAGTCTTACCAAAACCATTATTAAGTGCATACTGGTCTAAGTTCGTCTGAGTCATTACTACGCCCAGGTCCTTAAGTGTCTCAGTCTCGCCAGTCCAGATGGATTTCAGCTTTGTATATGCTTCATCTGTGCTCAAATTGTAAAATGATGCAACATCACCTGTTAATCCGGTAACATCTTCTGCCATATCAAGTGCAGCCTGTCCTGTAATACCCATTGCATTACTCATCTGGCCAAATACACCCATGTACTTCTTAGCAGATAATTCAGATAGTCCAAAGTTAGTCATGGCGTTAGAAGCCCACTGATCTGCCTGTCCACTCAAGTCCTTAAATGCCGTATCTACAACATTCTGTACTTCTGTAACATTAGAACCAACTTCTATGCAGTCTTTCGTAAACTTAGTAAAAGCTGCTATACTTAATCCAGCAGCTATTTTCTTTCCCATACCAGAAAAGATGGATGTTGCCTGCTTTGCTGCCTTATTGAAAGCACCTGTAAGCTGATTAACTATCTGTGAACTGTCTATGCCAAGTTCCAGAGCTATCTGTCCTACTACATCCGACATACTCCCTCCTTTCCGGCATTTAAAAAGACCACTTTCTACTTAGAGAAAGCGGTCTTAGCCCAATTTTGGAAGTCACTCCAATACTTATTGTAATTTGCATGATCTTCCATTAATTTTCTATTTCTTCTTAATATCCAGTCATTACGGATTTTCTTCTGTTCCTTAGTGAACTCCTTTATAACCTTAGGATCCTTTTCTGCTCTGATTCCCACAATTCTTCCAAGGGGTGTTTCAGGCATTATTCCACTAAGCAACGAACAGAACTCTGACCATGACATATCGTCTTCGGTACGCAACCGTATGCCATATTGGGACAGGAAGCTGGCTTCTATCAGCTCCCAATCATCCCATATATCATAATATGTCTCATGCTGAGGGTGTCTGCTCCTCGCCGTATGTTCCCATAGCAACCTGCATGATTGTATTATACATTTCCTTATATTCAGGAATAGGAAGGTCTAATGCCTCAATCTTATCTGAAGCATCCTTTCCAACAAGCATTTCAAGGCCTTTAATCATAAATGCCATATCATCCTTGTTTTCCTTGCTCTCTGCTTCCTGTGCCATAGCCTGTATGTTGAGAATTGTGCTCTTTCTGTTATTAACAGTAACAACCAAATCCTCTGTAATACGAATCATAGGTAACTGGTTCGTAATCTTCATAGATATATCTATTACTTTAAAATCTGTCTTTGCCATTATTCAAATCCTCTCTTTCTTTAAGCTGCTACATATGCTATATATGTTGGCTTTCCATCCGAATTTGCATCCCATTCAAGCGCATCAATACTTGTAGCATCTCCACCAAGAGATTTTACATCGATTACTGCAGGTACAAGAAGCTGATCAAGATTAGGGAATATAATAGACACCCATGTATTGCAATCCTGACCTGTCTTCATAAATCGACTTGCTACATAATCATTTCCTTCATCTCCATAGTTACGCTTACCGCCGAAAGACATACCAAGTGACTTACCTGTCATGAGCCTTCTTACCCAGCCAGCCTGATCCATTGGATTCCATTCCTCAATGGTTCCATCTACAGATATACTTAAGCTCTCTGCATCTTTTACAATCTTAGTTTCTACTGTTTCCGGTGTATCTGTGTTTTTTCTTCCAGTTATACATACTCCAAACTGAATTTTATGTACCGGATTAACCCCTGTTAATGGTGTAGCTTCCGCGTTATACCCAGCTATCTTTGTATTCTGTGACATACTTCTACCTACCTTTCATAACAAAATTTAAGTTCTATGACCATTTCAAATATTCCTTTATCATCTGTATCAACCTCAATCGGTGCTGATACTAACATTTCTGTAAAAAGAATATTTGTGTCATTAATGTTTACATGTTTCATATCTCTGAGCTTGTCGTAAAGCTCCTGTGAGACTTTTTCAGTCTCCCTGACACTTTTATTCCAATGAATCAGTATACTTATGGATTTGACAGCATAAGAGCTGTTCTGTATACCTCCAACAGCCATCTGAACATTATCTCCCCTGTTAAGATGGTATACACCTATGCTCTTATCTTTCTTATCATCAAGCTTTCCACAATATACATGGTCATCAGCCGCTATCCCAAGACCTGCTATAAGGTCTCTCACATCACCTATTCCTAACATCCTAACATCATAACCCCGCATTCTTTTTATAAAACTTTCCAAATGCTTTAGGTGCAAAATCCTGCTTTTTACCACCTTTCATATAGTCATCAAGCCATCTGCCTTTAGCATTTGCATTTCCTTCATGTTTCTTGCCGCTTTCATCTGTCCACTGCGTCTGATGGAAGTTGTATTCCGGATGATAATATAATCTTCTTGCCTGCGGTGCTGATGTTGATATGATAACTTTACCATTTACAGCTTTTGAAATACCATTAGTTACTGTCTGTCCATTTTCGTAAGTGGCAGTTTCACTCTTTCCTGCGCTAATATGAGTACTTTCTCCCTGCAATTTACCTGTATCTCTTGGTATCACCTGACTTTGCACAACATCCGTGTGTATAGCTTCCGCTGTCATTTCTAATGAAGTCGCCGCTGCTGCCGTAAGCTTCCTTACCATAGGCATATTAAGCTTCACTGTTGACTTAACATTCTTTGCCATTACATCACATCCAATCTTACATAATTAACCGTACCATCCGGATTACGGCACTTCGTACCCTTGTATATATGCCTTGTTACACCGAACACCGTTATATCACCTTTAGTAATAACAGGAAGCTCCGGTGCAATATCTCCTGGTATCAAAGCACATCCTTCAAGCTTTATAAGCACCTTTTCTACTGTTAATTCTGTCTTACCGCTGTCCTGATAGTTACATAAGCCATCCCAAATAATAGGTTCAAGAGGTTCTCCATAGACATTCCTGCCTTCCTGCTCTATCTCAAGGTGTATTTCTGTCTTACACATGCTCTTTAATATTAAACATGGGTACTTCATACTCACACCCCCAGACTTAAGCAGCACAAGCCAGTCTGACAGAGTATCTGGTATGTATCACGCTTTATAGCAATTCCATTCTGTACAAGGACATTCCAACTGCTGCCAAACTGCATAGATACTCCATTTAAAGAATAGTTCTGTAAGACACAATTAATCATGTCCTCATTCTCATATTCAAAATCAGCCATCTCACAACACACATCTATCAGTATGCCTTGCTGGAACTCTGTCAAATTATTAAATCCTCTTGATGTTATACGATTAAAAGTAAGCGAGTCGATATGCCGGCTCGCCTGTTTTAATCTTCGTTCTATCTGCTCATCTGGGATAAGTCTATGTTCACTAAGGTACTGCTCTTTACTTGCATATACCATAGGCTTACTCTGCAATCTCTTCTGCAGGATCTACATCAACGAATACAGAATCAACCTTACCATCCTTGCCATTAGGGAATACAAATGTATCACTTAACTGGCGATTCTGATAAAGATATCCGTCTCCTTCTGTATGTGCTCCTGGTGCGAAGAAATAAATAGATGAAATCTTAGGTACTGTCTTACATGTCTGTCCACATGCGACAAGTACATTAATCTTGCGTGAGCCCTGAACAGTTTTTTCATAATATGTGCCTATATTAGTCTTTGTAGGCTTTGCCACAACTGTATAAGTGCTGTCGCTCTTAGTGTAGTATGTCTTTCCTTCTGCCACATCTGTATCTGTTGTTATGGCATACTTTGACTTAAGCGGAGCAAAGCCGCCCTCTGCAACATCCCAATCGAATCTGTCATAGAATCTTTCATCATCCACAACTTCCATAAGTGTCACACCATCAATATCAGTTACACGTGTTTCAATGCCAAGACCACCTTCTGCAATCTGAGTCATTTCAATCTTGCGTGTAAATTCCTTTGACATTTCCAGCTTATCCATAATGTCTGAAGAAACATACATGATAAGGCTTCCATTTGCCTTATATCTTCTAAGCTTTCCTGCTGCCAGAATAGCTTTAAGCTTAGCAAATACATTCTCTGTTGTGTATTCTGTAGCTGAAGTTTCAGAATGGTATAATTCTGTATTCTGTGCAGCCTGTGCAACCTTACTGAAGAATAATGCATCTGTCTCTGGTACAGCCTGTGTCTGCTCAAAGATGCGTGAAATATTCTGCATAGATGCTGTCTGATTGGTCTCATCTACATCTGCCTTGTCAACCATGAACTGTACATCCCTGTCATGTGTTACTGTGTAAGGAACATCTTTCTGGTTATATTCTCCTGTGTTCCATCCGCCTGATCTCTTGTGATTCTTATAACCGCTTACACTCATCTGAGTAAAGTGAAATGTCTTTGCATCTAACCATCTGACATTACTTGTAATAAATGGTGATGTAAGTGTGCCCTGCATAAGAATTGCTAATAATTCCGGACTCCACTGTTCTGCGTAATTCAAATTTGGCATATTGTTTTACCCTTTTAACCTTTCTTAATTAAATCTGTTCCATCTCTTTGTTGGAACATTTACATTGTTACCTGTAGAGGACTGCTGTCCGTTATTCTGCTGTCCTGCACCAATCTGAAAGCCTGCATTGCTTTCCTGTACCGGCTTAAGTGCAGGTACATCTTTGATAACCTGATCAAGTGCAGCCTTGATATTGTCCTCTGATATCTTTCCATCTGCATCCTTTGCCTTGCTGAAATCAGCCATCTTAAGTACATATGGAAGTGTCTTGGCGTTAATACCAAGTGTCATTGCTACCTTTGTAGCAGCAAGCTCAATCTGAGCCTGTTCAGCAACCTTCTGTGCTGCTGCCACTTCATTCTGAAGATTAGCATTAGCGTTCTGCTGCTGTTGTGTCTGCTGCTGCTTATTCTGCTTAAATGTTGCAATAGCCTGACTTATCTCATCTTCTGATAATCCCTGCTGCTGAAAATAGCTTTTAAGCACAGCATTCTCTTTCTTGGCAGTCGCATTATCCAGCATTGCCTGTATCTTGTCATAATCAACACCAGCCGCCTGCTGATTATTCTGATTACCCTGCTGTCCTGCCTGTCCACTATCTCCTCCAGCGTTCTGGCCGCCGTTACCATCTCCACCTTCTGCGAAGAGCTGTAAATTCATAGGTAATGTCTTTCTCATCACTCTATCTCCTTTCTTCCGTTTACCGCCCGTCGGCATTTCCCTAAAGTTTATTGCCATTAAGTTTTGGGCATAAAAAAAATAGGCACGCACAGCTTATTTGCCATGCGTGCTTAATAACTAATATTAAATTGTGTTGCACTGGTGCAACTTGGGTATAAAAATACCACCAATCTCTCGACTGGTGGCTGTTACTCTAATACTTTTTCAATTCGCTCAACTCTTAAATCTTCTGTTACTGTCCCATCTTTAGTATCAATGTCTGCAATAAAATATTTATCAGGTTCATAAATTTCTACTATGGAAGCTCTGTTTCCATCTTTTAAAAGAACTCTATCATATAATTTTATTTTCATCATTACCACCCCTATTTATCAACATACACAGAAACAAGCCTCTTATCATCACCATCTTGAATCCATGCTGTTAAAACTTTTGCTTTCTTACCATTCGGACCTGTCAATTCTAATATTTGCTCATATCTCATACCATAACCATTATCACCCTTTTCAATAAAGTTATCCTCCACAATATTATCTAAGATATTCTGCCTTAAATCTTCAAAATTATCAACCGTATATCCCAGTGCGCTCTTGAATGCTTTTGCCTTATCAGGAGCTTTCAATGGATTAAGTGAATATTGCGTAAACTTCTCGTCTGGCATCTTATTTGCAAATAGTTGTAAGTTTTGTTTTATTGTACCACTTTTGCCTACTTTTGCAACATTTTTAACTCCTGCCTTAACCTTAGCCTCTTCAATAACTTTTTCTATACCCCCAGGTATTTTCTGTCCTTTTTCCTTAGCAAGAAAACCTTCCGCGAATGCCTCATATGGACTCTCTGTGGCATATTTACTTATTTTTGCGGCTTCTATCTTAGCATTTGCAGAATAATGTGAGTTGATATCGTACTTCCAGTCACCGTTAATGAGCTTACCACCTAAATCCTTTGCACCAAATACACTTGATTTCTGAACATAATCCGCATTAGCATGTCTATGTATGAAATGACCATATTCATGGGTTAATGTATCCATGAGGTTCTCCCTGACTGCCATACGCTGTGTATTCAGCTCAATTTCTGCCTCAGCCTTATTGATAACTGCCTTTTCTCTTTCATATCCCTTTATGTTTTTATCTGATAATATCTTCTCTGCATTCTTTAGTCTCTCCTTCTGAATCTTTACAATTCCACTCTTTTCTCTGTACTCTATAAGAGAGTCTTCGGATTTCTTAACAACATCAGCATAGTTGTTAATATCATTGAATCTGTTAGATATATATATATTGTCATCAAGCCAATTATATGTAACTGTAGCATCTGGCACTTTTGACGGATTATATACAACACCTTTTGGCATAATGCCATATTTGTTCTTAAGCTTAGTTAATGCATCTTCCAATGCATCAACTGTATCAGGTGTCATTTTCTTGGATAACTTTATTTCCTCAACTGTGCCGGCTTTAAGGATTCTGTTCTGTGCCTCATTCTTATAAACCTCCTGCTTATCAAGCATATTGTTATTAAGAACTTCTACATGCTCCTGCAGCTTCTTTCTTTCAGTAGCAGACTGCCTTAATATTCTCATATCTTCATCAGTGCCAGTTCCATCAATATATACTTTCTTTTCAAGAGGCTTTTCTTTCTTAAGGCTGGCATTTATCTGTTTCTGCATATCTTCAATCTGACTCTTAATATTATTAATCTCTGTCTTGGCAGTAACTTTATCAAATTCTGAATGTTTTTTCTTCCACTCTTCCCTTCTCTGCTTGATTGTATCTTGATAATCAGAATCACTTCTGAGGCTTTCTGCTTGTATTTCCCACTGTTCTTTCTTATCAGTGTACATTTTCTTATTATCTGGATCCAGTGAAAACTCTGACAGTCTGCCGTACTGCTCCATCATTCTGCCTGCATACTGCTGCTTCTGGTCCTGCTTGTAATCTTCCTTAACCTGCTCAAGCTCTTTCTTGGAAAACTTGCTATCAGGCTCATCATCAAGTTCAGGGAAGTATGTTGTATGTACATCTTTACAGTTAGGATGGTAAAGCCCTGCTGCTATTGCCGAAGACATTAACGGATAATTACCATCACTTGCATCACCTCCACTCCACACATCATCTATGAGAATCTTTCCAACAAACGGAAGACATTTAGGACAGGCATTAGCACGCTTATTCATGATAACTGTACTAATTCCCCATGATTGTCTCATTTCGCCTTCTCCGGTCAGATATGCACGCTTGTTAGCTGTCTGAATTGCCATCTTGGCATAGTCTTTCATGGTATGCCTTGCGCCATTTGCATATTCAATACAGTTGATACCGGCTTTAAGGAAATCCTTTGTAGCCATATCTACAGCCTTCTCATATGTTCCTGCGCCCGTATTCGCATAGACCTGAGCGTTAAATATTATCTGTCGGTATTTATCCTCCGACATTCTAAGCATTGCTTTTTCTGCCCTGCTAAAATCTGACTTCGTTGCTTTAATCAGGGCATTAAGTTTTCTTGTATTGAGTCTGAAAAAAGCACCCTCAGCGCCTTGCGACACCTTAGATGCTTTCAACCCTTTCTTTAATGCTCTTAATATTTTCTGCTCCTGTTCTGTTCCACCTTCCTGCCTGGCTGCAAATATCATTGCATCAATAGAGTCATTTATGTTGCTAAATGACTTCGTGAACTTCTTTTTATTCTGTGCCTTATATTTTTCCAGAGCCTTAAGCTGTTCTACCTGCCACTGTGACCAGTTAAACCCCATATCTGTCTCTTCTGCTCTGTGGCTCGCAAGATTGCGCATCATAGAAGCAATCAGCTCATCTTCTATGGCTTTAAATGCTTTCTCTATATCATAGTCCGTATTTAACATAGGCTACCTCATTAAAAGCTTTCCACTTCAAATCCATCTAATTCTGTATTAAGTTCCGGTTCTGTCATCTGTTCAATTCCCTGTTCTGCCTTAAGCCTTGCAACTTCTTCCTGTTTCCAGTCATCATCCTTAGTGTCACCATACAGCTCATCAATGGACGCTTCTACACTCATAATGCCTCCCTGCTTGGCTTTGCTCACTGTCTCAACCTGGCTCTCAAAGCTAGGATTCGCATATTCACCAAATGTCACATCAACATCAATGTCCTGTGTTGTTGAATTATTAAGTGTATCTATCGCCTGCAATGTCATTTTTACAAGCTTCGGAAGAACCTTCTGGAGCTGATTTACAATATTATTTCTACTGTACAGCGTTGCTTTTTCCTTCTCCCTCTGTGCTTCTGCATTATCAAGCTTCTTTACATCTATTCCCAATGTAGAAGGGCTCATGATTCCCTGTAAGCAAAGGTCCAATGCCGTGATATATGTAGCAAGATACCCTTCATGTGGTATTTCACTCTGTTCTCTTTCAATCTTATAATTTGCACCTTCTGCCATAGGAGACGAATACTGTATATAAGCGTTGTCAAATGAATTTGGCAGCATAACAGCTCCATCGCTTGGATTTCGAGGAAGTAAATTCTCGGGTATATATTCCTTTGTACGGTTATGTCTTAAGGCATCCATCCACTGGCTCCATGCTTCATCCAGTGCATCAAATTCATCTACCTTACTGTCATAGATACTTTTACCTCTACCTTTAAACTTCGCTGATTTATAGAACATGAGCGGTATGGCCATCATAAAACTTTTATCTTCCCATGTTACAGGTCTTAAACCTGCAAGCTCCGGCACAGTGCTGATATCACATTCTTTATTATCTCTTGTGAGCATATATGTTATATAGCCTTTGCCATATGTTTCAAGCAGAATGTACTCTTGATTCTTAACTGTATATACTGTCTTAAACACAACCTCTTTCACTCTGCCGCGTTCTCTTATTATCTCTACCCTGTCGCCAGGATAAAACTCTATGATTGGATACTGACTGAGATTCGTGTCTATGGATAGCTTAAATGCTCCATCTCCAACAATAAGTGTATCTGATATTGCTTGCTTTATAAGCTCTGTAAAGTCATTTTCTTCCGCTATCTTATCCCAGTCTGACTGCCTACTGCCAACATCTACCTCGTTCATATCTGCAACAACAATACTTGCAAGCATATCAACCATCATTGCAGGTAATCCTACATGTATCTTTCTTATCGCTAATCCAGGAGAGCATTTTGCAGCCCAGAATCTTGTCTTGTCCCCATCAACCTGATCATACAGCTGTGACAGCTCTTCACTTACACCTCTGTACCATATCTGATTCTTAATGGCGTTACCTTCAAAGTCGAAGATTTCCTGTATATTAATTATTCCTCTCTGTGCCGGCTGCACACGCAACCATGTCCTTATTCCATCTCTTATCTTATCAGCCATAGTATTAAATATGCTCACCTCTCTCACTCTCCTATCCGTTCTCTACTCCAACTTTGTCCCTGTATGGTATCCAGCCATATTGTGTACTGTTTACCATATGATCATTTCCATCTTCCGGCTCACAGTCTTTATCTTCCAGCCAACTGTATACCTGCAGTTCCCCGGTGTAGTTCGTGCATGTATCTACAACATAATAGCTTGGCTCTTTGCCCTTTTCGTCGTTAAAGGACATCCAGCCAAGCTGTAAGTTAATTCTATCTATTATGGTTACTTTCTTATACGCATTGTTAAATATATACTGGCAGTCAATGTGTTCTCTCTTGTACTTGGCAAACTCTGTTATCGTTGCCTGATCAGCATTATCTATAAACACATTCTTTGACATTCCACCCCATTCTTTTCTGTTACGCTCCAGGAAGTCTATGTAATTCCTTACTGTATCACTTGGAGCTATTGGTATATCAAGAGCCGCATTGTTATATACCTTTTCATCCAGTACTATCAACTTGCCTTTGTTGGTTATTCCCATAAAGGACATAGCAATAGTATCAGGACTCTTGGTTGAATATGCCGTATCAAGACCGCTTGTATATATTACAAACCATTCTGTCTGCTTGTCGTCATATTCTCGCTTAATAAATGCCTTAGCCTGTTCCTTTGTAATAACATGTCTCTTGCAGAAATTAGAAAAGACAAGACCTGTAGCCTTGCCTCTTAATCCCAATATCTTGTTTTTATATATCTTGGTACCGGGAGGATAGCTCATTTTTTTCTGTTCTATCTTCTCTGGTGTCATGGATATATTATCTTCAAATGTGAAGAACCAATATACCCAGTCTTTAATAGGTTCACAACCGTTAAGGTCCTTCCATATCTCTTCCGGCACATCTGCCTTATACTTATCAATCGGTCTTGCGTGATTAATATATTCGCTGTATATGGGTAATGTAGGTGCATCTGGATTAAGAGTGCCAACAAAATATTCACTTCGTCCGAATATCTCTCGTATGAAGTCTATATTAGCTGTGTTGCACTCATCTACCCATACACATCCAAATTGTGAACCTAAGGCGTTCTTCCACTTACTGGCATTATCATAGCCAAGAATATATATTATCTTGGTACTGCTGCCAGTTTTGAATTTAATATGTGGAAGTTTATTCTCTTTATCACCGTTTCCACAGTATTCCAAATTAGGGAATATCTGAAGCAATCCCATATCAGCATTTATAATATTCTTCTCAATAACACCTGTTGTATTACCGGCTATAACATGCAGCTTCATATCTGATTCTGCTACATTCATGATAAACTTCACAGCAACCGTTGTTGTCTTACCTGATGCAGTAGAACCTTCAAGGAATTCTGCTCTTGCCGGTGTATCTATGTAATCCCAATATTTATCACTTAGCAGCACTAGGCTCACCCCTTGCCTTACGCTGAGCAAGAAGCTCTGCAAGCTCATTCTTTACAGAATCATTAATATTAGCTTCTATCTTGTCTGTAAACATACCAAGATGCTTGCCAAGAAGCTCCAATGCCCTTACCTTGTCACATGGCTTGACCTCTAATCCATCTCGTCCTTTCTTAATAACAGCTAATGCACGCTTTTGTTCTTCTGTAAGTTCTTCTGTCAATACTGGCTCTACAGTCCTGTATGTAGCAGGTTTGCCGTCCTCATTCAGTATATCCACAAGTATACCACCTACTTCTGCTTTCATCTTCTTCTCGACTACATGTGCATAATCTGCTGTATTAGAAAAAGCTATCAGTGCAAGTTCCCTGATTACTCGCTCCTGAGTAATCTCTGTCTTGCGCGATAGTTCTTTTTGTCTCTCTCCTATGTACTGTGAAATTGTAGTATTTTGTAGTAATTTTGATGCATTTGTATTTGCATACTTTTCTGTATACCCCGCCCTAATAGCCGCTTGTGTGGCATTAAGGTCTATAAGGTATTCATCACAGAATTTCCGTTGTTTATCTGTTAATCTCACACAATCAGCTCCTTTCTTGGCATACAAAAAAAGACACCAGCCTTAAGCCAGTGTCTTACCGGGGGTATTAATATTTAATAATGGAGAAATCATGCTGTCCATCATGTCCAGTTTAGATATTAACACAGACAAAACGAACAGAGCGAACAAACTTTAAATTTTTGATAAGAATCTTTCTACTGCCATTCTACAACTATCTGCTGTGTGGTGTTTTCCCATCTTTCTTGCTACCTGCACCCAAGATAAACCTTCTATGTATCTTAATGTTATAAGCCTCCGCATTCTGCTATTGTCAATTTGATTAATACATTGTTCTATGAGGTTTATCTGCGTATCTATCTTCTCTTTAATGTCTATCTGCTGCCGCTGTCGCACTAAAAGAAGTGTTCTCTTACGTGAATATGCCGGATAAGGGAAGCCTTCTACAACAAAATGCTGCTTACCTCCGTTTCCACCGGTAACACTATCCTTTTCCGTATAGCCTTCAGCTTCCATTTTATCAAGTTCTCTTTGTATCTTATCAATTGCAGCCTGTATTTCCTGTTTCTCCTTAACCAGATCATTGTACTGCTTAAGAAGGTCTTTTATATTGTTATTTTTCAAGTTATTCATCACCTACCCTCTTCTCATCTGCTGCCAGTTTTTCCTTATCCAAGATTTCTAAAATATAATACTGCTTATCTGGTTCAGCTCCCCACTCTGGTCTCCCTTTTCCAATCCTTAATCTGCATCTTGCTTTTATTGCTTTAGAATCCTTGCTATATCCATTACGGAAAATAATCTCCTGAATGCTGTCTTTCCTTATCTCCTCTGGTACTGCCTCGCCTTGCAATAACTCATATTTGCTTCTATGTGAGAAGATACTTGATGGATATATGGTTATAGCTCCGAACAGGTTCTGGAATCTTATTTCATAATATTCTTTTATTTCCCGATACTCTTCTTTCTTCTCACCTGAAAGAATCATATCAAACCATTTTTTCTTGATTGGCAATATTAGCATTATGAATCACCTGCCTTTAATTTATCTAATGTTTTCATGGCTACTTCTAACATCGGTTTGCTAGTTCCACAATTCTGGCCAGCATATGTACATTCTGTCTCTTTGAGATATCCGCACCCTATACATATTGCCTTTGCCACAGCCCTTTTCGAATCCTCTATAGCCTTATTTCTTTCCTTTCCTTTTTCAAGATAATCTGCAGCTTCATTGACATCATTATTGACTACTTTACTATTTAAAAATGCTGTTTTAAACATTTCAGCAATCTCCTTCTCGTCAACTCCGCATAAACTAGGAACATTTCTACTCATATCCCCAATGATTCTTATAAAGAAATCTTCAAATTTATCCTGCATAAAATGTATTTCAAATTCCTCTGGCATTTCTATTATTAATTTCATTTTTCATACTCCCTCCTAATAAACATCTCTCCATCGCACCAGAAGTATTCTTCTGTTGGCATATAATTCTCTATTATCGTCTTTCTATTGCATGTATATGTTCCGTCTGCTGCCACGCTGTTAGAACACTGCTCACAGCATGTATATTCATTCAGGTTCTTATGTCGTCTTCTGCTCATCCGGACACCTCTCTATCTCCACTGCAATACCGTCTTTCTTTGTTATTTTCCACATAATCGTCTCCTTCTACTTTCTCAAAATAAAACTTCACATTATCCGACATATGCTTTACTATACCAAACCGCTCCGCCACTTGATAAGGTATGCTGTCACGCATAAGCCTTTTATGTATTTTTGAAAGATACTTTCGAAATCCCTCGACATCTAAAGTGGCTTTATAGTGGTTGCAGCTCCTACAAGCTGGCATGTAATTTGAAATGTCGTCTGCTCCACCTATCCTAAGCGGTGTTGCATGGTCTACCTGCATATCTTTGTAAGCTATTTCTGTACCACAATAAGCACAATGTCCGTTATACATGAGATATACAGATTGTCTCACTTTTTTAGATATTGCTTTTCTTTTATTCATTCTTACCTCTCAATTCTTTCAGTTTTGCTTCGGCTTCGGATTTTGTCAGAAACCAAGTTTCATTAAAGAACCTATCTGTTAAAATATGTCCTGTTCCATACTTAACATTCTGATCACACTCTAAGTACCAGCCGCGCCTTGTCAGTACGAAATTCTCTACTTTCTGATGATAGACTTTGTTATTTTCACTATGCCTATTTAATATGTTCAGCTTGTAATTGACCTGACTAGGAACAAAATAAACATCATCTCCGATTTTACAAGGTAACTTGACAAGTCTGCCCTGTTCCTCTAAGTCCTCATATTCTTTCAGTTTTTCTCTTAAATCAGCTATCGCCCATAAATTACGATAAAACAATGCCAGAAGTCCTACTGTACTATCTATTTCTACTGAAAGCATAGAACCCATATATTCCTCAAATTCTTCATCTGATAAATCAGTTAAATCTACATTGCAAATATCTTTCATAAGACTTCTTGCAAGCTGCCTACTGTCAATGTCTAAATTGTAATCTCTGTATCTTGCATTACGCTTATTATCTATATAGCAACTATTATGTGCCAGTTCAATCATAGACATATCAGATGTATTTTTATTACTTGTAAGTCTTTTCATTTGCCTTCCTCCTTCTGCTGCCATCTCTATTGTATTTATCAGCCGGCTTATAGAATGGGCAAGGCTTATCCTCCTTAGCGCAATATAACTCATTAAGTCCCTTACAATCTTTTTGCTCCAAATTAATCATAATACAATCTTTATTCATTCCAGTTTCCCCTTCCTGCATTACACAATGCCGATATTCCCCATGCCGTTATAAAGCCGGCTACAAAACATATTATTCCTATTGTCATACTGCCTCCTTATACATATTTTTTGTGACTCTGTTCAAGCTCTGATTCTGATATATCTAGATATATCTGTGTGGTTTCTATAGATTCATGCCCTAGCAGCTTTGACACCTGCTCTATTGGCATTCCCCGCCTTAATGCAAATGTAGCGCCTGTTCTTCTAAATCTATGTGGGTGTGTTTTCTCTACGCCTGCCTTTTTTCCTAATTTCCTTATAATCGATTCGATTGAGGAATTGTCCATATGCCCTGTTCCAATGATTTCTTTATTTTGCCACCAATTACACTGTTCTTTTTTAGGTAATCTTCTTATGTAGTTAAGATTTTCACTTGAAACCCCGTATCCTGTTGCATTACTGTTTGGCAGTAAATATGGATTGTTATCCTGCCTCTTTTCCATATATTGTTCCAGACTTAATTTTGCCCTGGCATTCAAGTAACATATCCTATCTTTCTGTCCTTTTCCGTGTACAATCACCGATTCTCTGTCTTCTGAGAAATCCGAGATTTTCATGTTAGACAGCTCTGTAACTCGACACCATGTAGATAACAATACTTCAAAGATCAGCTTGGTTCTTAAGTCGTCTGGCTCAATATTCATTCTTAATCTTTCTATGTCCATTTCTGTAAATGCTGGCTTTTTTACCTTGGGAATCTTAATCTCCTCAATCTTATTAAAAGGATTTTTGATTATATACTCCTCTTTAACCATCCATGTATAAAAAGACGACAAGTCTCTATATATGTTTTTCAAATACACTTTTGACGCTCCGTCTCTTACCTCTTTTATTGCCAGATATTTTTTTATATCATTTGATGTTACTTCTGTTGGAATTTTAGGACATTCCATAAAGAATCTCCTCAGTTCATTATTGTACTGAGTCAGCGTCCGTTCTGTTCTTCCTGCTACCCGCTTACTTAGTAAGAACAGTCTTATATATTTGTCCACTCCTTCTTCATCCGCAACAATAAGTTCTGTACTTCTCTGTGTTATTTCATATGGTTCTAAGGTAAGGTATAATCTGGACCTTAATTCTTCCGGCGGAATATTGTAGCTTATAAGCACCTGCTGTAGTTTTTGCATAAGTTCATCTCTTTCGCTCACAACAGCACCCCCTTATTCTTTGGTGTTCTCAGGGCATGCTCCTCTGAAAACGGATTGTTCATAAGGGTGTCTCCCTGTATGCATACTGCATCTATTCCGTTAAAGCTCAACTGTATATATGTCATGTATATACTGTTCCAGTCCAAATCCTGTGCAGTGACCCTTAACTGTCTTTGTGCATTTCCTCCGCGTTCATTAATTACTTTTGCCGTCGCTAGAATCATTCCGCCAGCTCCGCAACTAGGTTCATTTAATCGTATTATTTCATCTTCAGGATACTTATGTAATTGTGCTGTCAGCACACTAACATGAAATGGTGTGAAAAACTGCCCTGTGGACTTATTCCCACACTCAGCGGCCATGTATATTTCACCCAGTGCATCATATGGTCCTTCCTGTTCATACACTTCAATCAGTGCCTGTCCCAGTTCCACAATTGTGTTTAATTGCTCACTGGTATATTTGCTTGCAGTATCTATGTATGTCTTTTCTCTCTGCTGCCATAGGTCTCCATGAATAATCTCGCAGGCATTAGATATTGACAAAGAAAGCATCTTACACCAGTCCGTGAATATAACGTATGGTGTATATGTACCTGACATTCTCTGTATTTTTTTAGCAATTTCTTGTGTCAGTGTATTAATAACTTTCACCTCTTTCATAATAGGTTCGTATTCTGTATTTATGCGGTCTACAGGGTTTTCAAGTGTTCCAATTCGGTTGCCAATGTAACTGCGTTTATGCGTGCTGCTTCTATCCGCATATTATCCGGTGTTGTATCAGATGCGCTGTAATCCTCGATAAACAGAGTAATCTTGCGATGTGCATCACATATTGCTTCCCAGCAATTCATATAGTTTCCAAGTGCGTCTACTTCGTCCTCACATTCTGTATTTATCGCATTTGTTGGCATTTCTGGCTCTGTTTTTTCTTTCTCTGCAGAAACTTTTTCAAAATATGGCGGTTTTTCCTGCTGCTTATCCACAAATGTATCTGTTTCCTGCACATTTTCTGTGGAATCTGCCTTATTATTGCCGTTTTCCGGTAAATACTCCGGATGATTAAGCACGCTGTCCTGCCCTGGTATCTGTTCCTCTTCCGTATTCTCTTCTACCGACTGGGGCTTAGGTTTCTCAATCTTAGCTTTCTGCACCTTCTTTTCTTTCCTCTGCACTGGCTTTTCCTGTTGCACCGGTGCAATTTCTGCTTTTTTCGGATATTCCTCTTTATAGATGCTTGTCCATGCCTTAGCCGGATCTTCTGTATCAGCTCTGCTAAGTATGTCTACCACAAAATCTGCAAGGTCCTCTATGTTCCACTCTGTCTTTTCCATGCTTCGCACATTGGTTATCGTTATTCTTCCGGTATTAATCTTAATACTTAACATTAGTCGACCAGTTCCCGGAATGCGTACTGAATATATCATCTCTCCTGATGGGGCTAATATATTCATCAGCTCTTCTGTTTCTATAGAAGACTGTGCAATCTTGGTAAATAGTTCAGGCATATCATGCAAAAGTTGATACATAACCTGTCCAAGCTCGTTATATTTCTCTGCATCTTCCTGTGTACCTTCCATCCATACTTCAATGTCAGATATCTTATTTTCCTCATCAATTTCCTTTTTGATATCTTCTATCTCAGACTTGGAGAAATCTGCGCTTATCTCTTCATTAATTTCATCAGGAAGCTGCAGCATGATTGTCAGTTTTGCATATCCCATACCTTTATATCTGTCCTGCAGTTCTGCACTGTTTCCGCCTTCGCTGAATCTGTCGTTAATATGTATAAACCTTGATACCTGTGTTTTATCAAGACCATAGCGGGCTTTCGCAAATTCCACAACATTCGCATATCCAGTGTTTGCAAGTATGTCTGTATCTCTGGCAACCTTAAGAAGATATCCTATCTTTACAAAGCTTTCCGCACTCTTTACAAGCTCTGTATCTAGCTCCTGCTGCCACTCATTAAATGTTTTTGTGTATAGCACTTCATTCATGCTGTCTTCCTCTCTTTCTTAGCTATGTGTTTTTTATATTCTTTTAAAAATTCCTCTATAATCTCCCTATCCGGCTTAGTATCATGTTCCCCATACCACTGCATTATCTTGTCATTTTTTAGTTCCACCGTAATGTATGGAGTATCAGGAGCCTTTATATCTCTGATTACCATTATCCAACCTTTACCTTCATTAAAGTCCTTCAAATAGTGCTGGTTATCACTCCCGACACAGTGGTGAAGCATTCTCCCTTCTAACACAATTTCTTTAGCATCTAGGGCTGGTCTTATAATTAATCCCTCATGCATAAATGTATATTTCTTAGGTATCTTCTTTGATCTGCTCTTTATATTCGGATATTTCTGCTGCATCTCAGTGATATACTTCTCATTTTTTCTCTGTTCAGCTTCCAGACGTATTCGTGTATATGTTTCATACAGATTTCTTGGCTTAAGATAAACAGTATTACTTAAGTCATCTCCATTATCTTCGCGTTCTCGAAGATAATCTTTATATTCTGTAAGTACCTGCCTGAGATTCTCAAGATGGTCATCTTCTAAATACTTATGTGCTATATTCCATAATTTTGTAATGCTCTGAAATCTTAGCAAATACTCTAATGCTGTCTGGTTAGAACTCATATACAGTTCAAATAACATGTCATAATCCTGCTCTTTTATTTTGTATTTATCAGCAATCTGTTTGAACGCTTTAAGCTCTTGCGGTCCAATAGTTTCCGTTTTTCCACTTTCTTTTAAGTACTTTAATTGTGTCCTAGTGATTCTTAATATCTCATGTAGTTCCTTTACATGCTTATTAACCTGGTTTGTGCTGCCTCTCTGCCATATAATTCTTCTACAAATATTTCTAAAATCGTTTTTAAACAATGTTTCTAGCTGTGGACATCTCGCGAAGCTTTCTACAGTCTTATACTGGGCCAGATACTTTCGTTCTATTCTTTCTGGTGTGCTGTATATTGTTTTATACATATCTTGTGGAAGATACTTCATCTGGCTGTCCTTTATGCAGTCATAGTTGACCTCAATAAGTTCTATTACATTGCTAAGTGTCACATTTCTGTCTTTACGCCATCTGTATTCTGAATTGTATCTATAATATTCTCTACAATATCCGGGACGCATAAACACACGCTCATATTCTGTTGTTTTGATGTTCCTTGCCCCTTCTGGTGTTCTTGTTACAAATACATCATACATTCTTGTAATCAGGGTTCCGTCTGCTGCCACTTGATATAAAAATGTCGTGAAATTCTGGTATGTACACTTGGCATGCCCCATTGGATAAAGCAATGCACTGTCTCCACATTTAGGACATTCAAAAGCTTTTAATCTTTCCGGCTTGGGATATGTCAGTATCGGTTCAATTCCTTCGTATGGTTCTGTTCTTAGCATATAATCTTCTCCACACTGGCAACAATGATAATCAGCATATATTCCATGTCTTTTGTAATATATAATATTCCCCTGATTCACTTTGCTTTCTATGCGCATTTGAAGAATTCTAGGCTCTTCCGGGAGTAATTCAAATAATTTCTCTTTTTCGTCATTCTCCCGCTGCTTCTTTCTAAGATCTGACATACTATCCACCTTCGATTCAATTGACTCAAGCATATCAACAGCATCTTCGCTATAATATTTTGTGTCTATTAACTTTGCATATTTCTTTACAGTTGCAACTGTCTGGTCTGTAGTATATGCCTCTTTCAACATTCTCCTTTTGGGATTGTTCCAGTAGATTTTTGTGTCTGCTTTTTGATTTTCATAGTCATAGTTGAATCTTCCGGTGCTACAATATACTTCGCGATATATGAGTTCCTTCTTGCTATACAAATCTGCAATAAGGTACTTATCACCATCAAAACTTACGATATCAGCTATAAGCGTCAGTTTTCGTTTTCCTGTAGGTTTTTTCCCTTCGTATGCGATAATCTGTTTTCTTTTCATTTCGCGCCTCCAAGGTAATAAGCCTTTATGATTTCATACGCTCTTCCCATTCCAGGGATTCCCATCTTAACAGAAGCACCTACGCCTGCTGCCTTAACAATATCCTTATCCACCGGATAACAATTTTTAAAACTCCACTTAAGAAGTTCTGCGATACAGCCCTTTATCGTCTTTCCCTTTCTGCGTACCGCTACAGCCATATCAGGATGCTCTGTAACCTGTGCTTTTATATAATTTATCCAGTCCTGCACTATCTCAACCGGCTTAAGTTCATCCTCTTCAATCTTTATTTTTCCCAGTGCTGCCATAAGCGGATTGCACAACTCTGTTACTTCTCCGTCTATATAGTCCTCTGCATCAGCTGGATCAAGGCCATTCTCTCTTGCTATATCCCTTATAGCCTGTGTATCTCCCTGTGCAAGCTGTGCGGCTGCTGCCTTATTTATCTCTTCTGCCGAATCAAATTCTCCAAATACCTCAAACATATTGTGTCCTCCTACAAATAATTTTTCATGAATAACTGCATCCACTCACTATGACTGAATACCTGTTCAAATCTCGTTTGACCTGCTCTTATGAGCTTTAAGTCTGTTTCCCTGCATATATGTACAGCTTCCTTGCCCGTTCTGTGATGTTCTGGACACAGCCACACCTTTAAACCGTAATGCTCTGATATCTTTCTGTTGGCCGTTCCATGCATTATGTGATGGCACTCAAGCCCACCAGACGGAAGCGATCTGAAAATGTTATTCTGCGTCATTATCTGCCGGCATATATAACATTCTTTTATGTCCTGCATTATGCTTTCCATGTCTCTCCTTTCCCCGCCCTGCGTACAGGGCGGAACTGCTGCCAGATTTTGCTGTGTGATATATTCTTAACCGCGTATACGGATAAGTATGTAGATACTTTCGGAGTAAAATGTTACTCCCATTCTGTATTTATGCGGCTTTGCACCATTCTTGTTTCTTAATTGTCTACCTCTGGATGCTGACATACATATAACTGTCTCTCCAACCTCGCTATCTCTCCGCTAAGTATCGTAAGATTAGCAACCTTAAGGCTTGTCTCGTCTGATGTTTTACAAGGCGGCATCATATACGCCGCTTTTCTTAGCCACTTGAGGCGAGCCAGCTCTCTTTTTATTTTTACTTCGTCCATGATTTCTCCATTTTCTTAAGCTCATATTCCATGTACTTACTGAACTCATGCTCTTTATTATTCGACCAGCTTATAACATGTCCGCGACTTACATTTAGGTACTGCTGCCACAAGTCCGCATTTTTTACCTCTTTCCCATTAGCTTTCGTCCATCCGGCTTTTTCCCATTGTTGCGGCCAAAAGTTCCTGCAGCTGTTCAACACGTGTTCGCAACTAGTATTTATGCGGATTTCGCAGTTTTCATGGAAGCGCATTAATGCATGTATTATTGCCTGCAGTGTTGCCTGATTCTCTGTTACATTTTCAAGCGTGCCTTTGCCGTTTCTAATGAACTCTTTGCCATTAATTACTATCTTTAAGACATACATATATTCCGTATGTTTCTTTATTGCCGGACCTTTAGCTGTCGTCTGGATGAATACGTCTACCTTTTGCATCTCTTTTTCTCCAATCCCGGAGTCTTGCTGTTATATAAAACATGCCATTTGCTCCATTGTAATACACCTGTGATTCCAGTAAGGAATACTCTGGGTGCCATGCTTGTATCTCTGCTTCTCTTGCAGCCTTATCTCTTACAAATGTGTCTATATATTTGCTTACAGGCACATACCGCCCATTTCCACCCTTTCTCTTGGAACGAACCTTACGAACCCTGAACTGTCTAAGCCCTGTTGAGCAGTTCCACCGCTTCTCATTTTTCTGCCGGTGCTTGTCCTTTGTTATGTACTTGGCCATTCCTACAAGACCATAAGCATCTTCCTCAAGTCGCTTTGACTGGGAACGCTCTCCCAACTTCCACAACTTCTCACATACATCTCTGTCAAGAAGCCCATCCATAATCACATGATGATGCCAGCGCACCTTTGCGTCGGGATCATGCTCTGTAACATATATGTACTTGGCTTTAGGCAGACCTAACTTCTTGCGTCTGTAATTAATCCGCCGGATGTAATTAGTCATATTCTTAATAGCATCTTCCCAGCTAGATGGTTCATTCCCCTCAGAGTATGTAAGCGTCATCCATATATCTTCATTTGTGAAGTTCTCAATAATCAGTCTTGAGCAATACTTAATAGCATTCTTATTGTTCAGGTTCTTCTGGGTTTCTTTATCCCTTATCCGTCCTTCCTCCGGAATGTCCTCTTTCCTCGTGAACTCAGGATATATTTCTATCTCTAACTGATTACCTGCACGGATCTCCTTACATGTATAGACACACCTGTATTTGGTCTTCAGCATGTACTCCATGAAGACCTCATTCATATCTTCTACAGATTTATCAATTGCCGCTTCATAGTCATAGGAAATGTACCTTGTACCTCTTCTTTTCATGTACACCCCTTTTAATAATCTTTTTCGCAGACTTGTTAATATTCATTACAAGCCCAAGAAAAAAGACCATTTTATTAATTTTTCTTGATATACTTGAACATTTCTGATACAATATTATTGTTATATTTGCAGAGCATTTAATGTTCTAAGTACTAGAGCCGCCGGTCCAGCGGCTCTTTTTATATGGTTGGAAGCCTGTAAGCTCCTTCCGGCACAAAGCTGAATATCTCTAACAATCTCAGCCTTGTGTACCATCTGGCAGCCAGCTCCGTGTTACCATTCCTAAGATTCTCATTAATTCTCTTGTTGTAAGATATTATTAAACCTACACGCCGCATATTATCCTCCTTTCCTAAATTACAATATCCTTTGGTTCATTCGGATTCGTTAAATCCTTTCCCTCGTTATCCCTAAAGAATCTTTCAAGCTCTGACTTTCTTATTCTTGTATGAGGGATTTTAAGCACCCTTATCTGATTTGCGTTGATAAGTGTATAAACATACTGTTTAGAAGCTCGCATGATTGTTGCCACTTCCTCCACTGTATACACCATATCCTCTGGCTCTCTCTTTATTGTTGCTATCTTCATAAGCCTGCTCCTTTCCTTAATCTATTTCCTCTTAGGTTCATGGCATAACACCAATATTGTTATGCAGATAATTGCTGTTATCGCTACTGCTGTATAATTCACTCTCTCACCTCCTCGAATAGATAATGTCACATATCGTGTCATTATTAATCAAAAAAAATAGACTGAACCGACTTTCCATAATACTGTGCCAGTTTAATCTTTATAGAATCTCTTGGGATTCTTTCGCCACATTCATACATAGACAAAGCCGAATCACTTATGCCTATTGCTTTCGCAACTTCACTCTGTGGCTTATTTCCTCTTAACACTGTTAACCTGTTGCCTATTTCCTTGGGTTGCAAATTATCACTCCTTTCATGCCACACTTTGTGGCTCAACTGTAATATATCACTTGTCACATATCGTGTCAACACATTTTGTGGAATTTTTTTCTTGATTTTTCCACAATTCGTGTTATTATATATTTAAAGTAACATAAGGAGTTGAATTATATGGGTGATTTTCCTAACATATTCAGAAAAATAAGAGAACAAAGTGGACTTACTCAACAGCAAATGGCTGATAAACTTGGTGTATCCAGAAGCGCTATTGGAATGTATGAAAATGGCGAAAGAGAACCAAATTTTGAAACTTTGGAACTAATTGCTGATACATTTAATGTTGATATGAACTATTTACTAGGTAAAAAACCTACTACTGAGGTTATTCCCGATAGGTATTACCTTGATGATGATGCCAGAGATATGGCTCAGTTTATGTATGAGAATCCTGAATACAAAGTTCTCTTTGACGCTTCTCGCAAGGTCAAGAAAGAAGATATCGACTTTGTTAAGCAGATGATAGATAGAATGTCAAATAAAGGGGATGATTAATATTACTACTAATGTTATTTACGCAGATATGCCTCCTACAATAAAGGCATACACTGTTAATAATAATGATGATTCTTTTACAATCGTGCTTAATTCTCGGCTAAACCGAGAACAACATCTTAAATCATATCATCATGAATTAACACACATTGAAAATGGAGATTATGACAGACAGTGCAAAGATGTTGATATGATTGAAATATATGCACACAACATAAATTAAGCATTAAAAAGGGGGAGAATGCTTTATATGCTTATAGATAAGAAAGAGCTAAAATCTTTAAAAAAGGCTGCAAAATTTTTAACTAACAATAAATTTTATATTACACTCTCATACATAAATGGTCTTCAGTATGAACGCCAAATAACTTGTAATGTTGGAATGTTTGAAGATAAATTGTTTATAGATTTCTTTGGTGGAAACAAATATATTTATTCTACTCATGAAATAAATAATGTATTTCTCTCTTTAAAATACATCGTTATAGAATTTATTGATAATTCTTTTATAGTTTTTTCTTCTTCTGATAACAACCTATTAAAGATATATAATACATTAGTTATGCAATATAATATACCTTCTGTCCAAAAAGATATTAAAAATTTTGTTGCCAACTTGAATTATTCAACAATATCACAGCAACCCATTAATGAGCCTACAGAATATTCGCCTTCATATTCTGATAAAACAGACTGCTCTTCATCAATATCAAATAATTTGGATGCACCGCAAACAAAAGATGCTCACATAGTTTTCCCAGATTGGTATATATCAATCTGCTTTGGAAAATCCTCTTCGGAAAATTACATGAAAGCTGTCACTCTTGCCAAGCAGGCTCCGCAATATCATACTCAAACGGATAATGGAATCATTCTTCATCAGGCTATATACTCGAGTGCTCCACAAGAATATCTCGCTTTTATAAGCTTATATGAATTGGTTAGCACATGGAAATCCAGTTTTACTATAATAAACGGGAAAGTCATTGACAGAAAGATAATAGGTAAGTTGAATTATTGTTATGGTGATAAATGCCGTAGTGGTGACCCACATTTTTGTTATGGTGCTAGTTATATGACCGAAAATCCTTTTGGTTGTCACAGATTACAAGTAAGTGCAGCTAATAATCCTTGGTGGTCATTCTACCGAAGAGTAGGAAATAATTATATTTTGAATCAAATGGAACTAAAAAAGAGGATTGACTCATATGCTTCTGTTTATTGTTTGTGTCCATGCTTTAATTATCAGCAAATAATCCAAGCATATAACTCTCTTCCGATAAGATTAACACAATATCAATATAATAGATTGTCTGCTAGTAACTGGGGATTAAGAATGTGATATCCCAGATGCAGAATAGTATAGAGAAAGTTTGAAAATGAGACAATAGTATATTGAGGTATTAATATGAGTGAAAAAGAACAGTTATTACAATTAATTGAAAAAGTTCCTGATTACAAGATTGGTTATGTATTAGCTTTTGTAAAGGGACTTTTAGCTTGTGATGATACCGAAAAATAGCAAAAAATTGAATAAAAATGTAATTTTCTTAAACAAAATGATAAAGATTTTTACATTTCGTGTTGACATTGTTAACAAAAAACGATATTATATCTCAAGAAGATATGGCTAACTTGTTTGGCTGTGAATAGAGGACTTGAGATATATATCTTAAGTCCTCTATTTGCATTTAGGAGAAATATATGAATAAAAAACCGCAAGAATTTTTAACAATTGATTAGCAAATTGAATTGCTCAAAGAAAGACATTTAAATTTCAATAACGAAAAGTTTGCTAAAGATATGCTTTTAACTCATGATTATTACCTGTTTGGTTCAGTGATAGAAAACAGACAGAAATATTAATTTTAAGGAGAATTATTATGAAAACTGCTAAAGTCATAAAAATTTTAGATAAGTACTCTATTTTAATTAACTATGGAAGAACTAAAGGTGCTACCATAGGCGAAAATGTTCAGGTTGTTGAAATAGGTCCTGAAATAACGGATCCAGATTCTGGAAAAAGTCTCGGTACTCTTGATCACATTAAAGATGTATTGCAAATACAAGAAGTCTTTGATGAATTTTCAATTTGTAAAAAAAAGGCCGAAGTCAATTTTGCCTCATTTGTAGATCCTTTTAAGCAAGCTGAAAAAATATACTCTGAGCAAGCATTACTTGTCAATAAAGAACAGATAACAAAAATACAAAGACCGCAAAACAATATTATCAATTTAGGAGATACTGTTAAAATACTATAAAATTTTATTTGAAAATTATTGACTTTTAGTTTCCTTACAAATATAATGTAGTCAAGTTAAATAGCTGATACTTAAATGGACAGCGAAGAAAAAGCCTTGCTACATATATTTGTGGCAAGGCTTTTTCGATTTTATTTTATTATGGAGAAAACTATATTGGATAAACCGTTTTTAACTTTTGAAGAACAAATAAATAAACTTATCAACGAAAAACATTTAGTTATAAATAACCGCGATTACGCACTTGAGGCGTTATCTTCTATATCATACTATGACCTCGTTAATGGTTATAAAGATTTGTACCAAAAGGATGATGTATTTATACCAGGATTAGGAATTGAACAGTTATTTACAACACATATATTTAACAAAAATATTCAAGGTGTTATCGTTAAATATGCTGGATATGCAGAGAATTCATTTAAAACTATTCTTTCTTATATCATTGCCAAAAACATATCTGAGAAAGAAACTGAATATCTAAATCCTAAGAATTACAAATACTCTAATGACAAAGACAAACGGCAGAATCTTAGAAATTTATTAAATAACACTTTAAAATTATGCAATGAAACCCATGATACACCAACATCTCATTATAGAAACACAAAGGATCACATTCCACCATGGATATTATTCAAAAACGTATCTTTTTCTTCTACAACAGATATATATAAATATCTAAAAACCGAAGACAAAGAAGATATGTTTACATATTTCCGGCTTTTATCCGTTTCTAATATAGACAATGAAGCTAAAGCTAATGTTTTACTAAGTGCTCTAAATATTGTTCGTAAATTTAGAAATAAAGCAACTCATAATCTTGATTTCGTTAAATATAGATCTCCACTTTTTCATAGTGCTAATCATATATTTGAAAATACGCTTTTATACACAAATGAAATTAATATAACATATGATAATATATGGGGTCTTATTTTATCAATGATTATTTTATTAAATAATAAATATTTAGAATATGGATTCATAACTGAATTATCTACATATTTGAATAGCTATGGAAGTGATATGAGTAAACTATATTGCCACATGACAGGTATTCCTATAGATTATCAAAGAAGATTTAAATTATACACATCTACTTTAATGACAAGTATCACAAATTATAATCAAGAGGAAAAAAACGACAATGCTCCAAATCTACAAGATACTTATGCGGATGTAGCAGCAACATCTGAAACTGATCCATAACATCTGTGTTTAAAATATAATTGCAGACTATGTCATAGACATAAAACTAGTAATAACTGAAAAAAGAAAAACTAAAATAAAAGCCCCTGTGCTACCAACACAAGAGCTTTTACCACGATACTTACAATAAGCTGTGCTTATATATAATATCGCCCTAGACAAGCCATATTATATCATTAGCAGCACCGCTTTTTCAAGTAGGTGTTATTTTTGTACCCATTTTTACTGTTGCCTGATGCAACTTCCCCAAAAACAGAAAGGAATGGTTAATATGAAAAAGAAAATATCTAAGGTCCTTACATATAAGCGTGGCAATCTATGGGCCTATCGTTTCGAATCTGCCCCTGTAGATAGCAAAAGGAAGTGGATTACCAAGAGCGGATTTAAGAACCAATCTGAGGCATATGAAGCCGGTATGGTCGCATACACACAATATAAACAGACTGGCAAGAGCTTCACTCCATCTAATATCTCTGTATCTGATTACATGGATTACTGGATTGATAATTATTGCAAGGTCAATCTTAAAGCTAATACGGCATCAACTTACAAAAAGAAAATTGATTTATATATAAAGCCGGCTATTGGTTCATATTATCTTAAAGACATAGAGCCAAGTCTTCTCCAGGAGCTTATAAATAATCTTTTTAATACCGGAATGTCGCGAAACTCTCTCGGCAATGTTAAGGGCATTCTTACCAAGTCATTTGCCTACGCAAAGACTACTGCAAGATTTATTAATGATGATCCTTCTGCAACTATTTCTCTTCCGCTTCCAAGAGCAAAGGCAGAGGTTAAAACCAAAAAGAAAGTAAGAGTCGTATGGACTAATGAGCAGCTTGATACTGTCTTTAAAACATTTGCACAAGGACATATATATCATATGCCACTTCTTCTCGCTTATAGGTGCGGCATGCGTCTGGGTGAGATATTTGGTCTTATGTGGGATGATATAGACTTTGATAATGGAATATTAAGCATTAACAGACAGGTACAGAATCATGATGATAAATGGTATCTGGAAAACCCTAAATATGATTCATATCGTACCATAGAACTTGATGATACAACGCTTTCAGAACTTAAAAGGATGTACGATCATGAAAAGGAATGTGAACAATATTATAATGAATATTACAACTATATCTACTGTGAGACACTTGAAGATGACTCTAAGAGACTTACTTATGAGCCGGCTGGCGAATCAATGCATATGGTGCTTGTAAGAGATGATGGCTCATGGATTCAGCCAAGAACCATGATGCACTGTTTTAATGTTATTCATCACAAGCTTGGCTTCACTGAGCTTGATTTCCATTCTCTCAGGCATACACACGCTTCTAATTTACTTGCCAAAGGAGCTGATGTTAAATATGTACAAGAGCGTCTGGGACATAAAAATGTAGCAACCACTCTTGATATATACGCCCATGTCACAGAAACCATGCGTGAGCGCAACAAGGACATATTAAATACACTATAACAAAAAGGCATCTGTACACACATCTCATTGTACACATTAAATCCTAATGTGTACAAAATGTGTACAAATGCCTTTTTTCAATGTGTACACATTAAAATTGTACACATATCAAAATCGTAAAACTTAGAATTTACCGTTCTTAGCAGCTTCCTCGATGGAAACAGCTACAGCTACAGTAGCACCAACCATAGGGTTATTACCCATTCCGATTAATCCCATCATTTCAACGTGAGCTGGAACTGATGAAGAACCTGCGAACTGAGCATCTGAGTGCATACGTCCCATAGTATCTGTCATACCATAAGAAGCAGGACCTGCTGCCATGTTATCTGGGTGAAGTGTACGTCCTGTACCACCACCTGAAGCTACTGAAAAGTACTTCTTTCCAGCTTCAAGTCTTTCCTTCTTATATGTACCTGCAACTGGATGCTGGAATCTTGTAGGGTTTGTTGAGTTACCTGTGATAGATATATCAACATTCTCCTTCCACATGATTGCAACACCTTCTGTTACATCGTTAGCGCCATAGCAGTTAACCTTAGAACGAAGACCATCTGAATATGCTGTTCTAGAGATTTCCTTTACTTCGCCTGTTGAATAATCCATCTCTGTCTCAACGAATGTGAATCCGTTAATTCTTGAGATAATCTTAGCAGCATCCTTACCAAGACCGTTAAGGATAACTCTAAGAGGTTTCTGTCTAACCTTGTTAGCCTTCTCTGCAATACCGATAGCACCTTCAGCAGCAGCGAATGATTCATGACCTGCAAGGAATGCAAAACATTCTGTCTCTTCTTCAAGTAACATCTTTCCTAAGTTACCATGTCCAAGACCAACCTTTCTCTGGTCAGCAACTGAACCTGGAATACAGAATGCCTGAAGACCTTCACCAATAGCTGCAGCAGCTTCTGAAGCCTTTCTTGCACCCTTCTTGATAGCGATTGCTGCACCTACTGTGTAAGCCCAGCATGCATTTTCAAAACAAATTGGCTGGATACCCTTAACCATAGCATATACATCTAATCCGGCATCCTTAGTAATCTTTTCAGCTTCTTCAATACTAGCTATACCATAGCTGTTAAGAACTGAAGTAATCTTATCTATTCTTCTCTCATATGATTCAAATAAAGCCATTCTAATTGTCCTCCTTACTTAACTTCTTCATCTGTTCTTGGGTCAATAATCTTAACAGCATCTGCAACTCTTCCGTACTGTCCGCAAGCCTTCTCATATGCTGTTGTAGGGTCATCACCCTTCTTAATGAAGTCTGTCATCTTACCAAGGCTGACAAACTTGTAACCGATAATCTGGTTGTCCTTATCAAGGGCGATACCTGTTACATAACCTTCAGCCATCTCAAGGTAACGAGGACCTTTCTTTAATGTACCATACATAGTACCAACCTGAGAACGAAGTCCCTTACCAAGATCTTCAAGACCGGCACCAACTGCAAGTCCACCCTCAGAGAATGCGCTCTGAGTTCTTCCATAAACGATCTGTAAGAATAACTCTCTCATAGCTGTGTTAATTGCATCACAGACAAGGTCAGTGTTAAGAGCTTCCATAACTGTAAGTCCTGGTAAAATCTCTGCTGCCATAGCTGCTGAATGTGTCATACCTGAACATCCGATAGTCTCAACTAAAGCTTCCTGAATGATACCTTCCTTAACATTAAGAGTAAGCTTACATGCACCCTGCTGAGGAGCACACCAGCCTACACCATGTGTAAAACCTGAAATATCTTCAACCTTCTTATTCTGTACCCATTTACCTTCTGTTGGCACTGGAGCTGCTCCATGATGAACGCCCTGTGCTACTGGACACATATTCTCTACTTCCTGTGTGTAAATCATCTTATTACTCCTTTCGTAATTCATAGTGTTTACTATAAATGAAACGACGGCCAGAAGCCGTCGTCCAAGCCTTGACTATTTTCTCACAAACTTTTGCATTAGTCAATGTGAGACACAACATTTTTACATTAATAAAACAAAAATTTCACATAATTATCTCTTAGTTACTACTTCGCCCTGCTTCTTATATATGGAACCTGCCGGAATAAAGCCTCTTACGCTTGAAAGCGGATAAATATTACTCTCTCTTCCAACAATTGTTCCAGGATTAAGTACGCTGCCACAGCCAACCTCAACATTATCTCCAAGAAATGCACCAATCTTTTTGATACCTGTATCAATATTGCAGTCAGGTCCTTTAATAGTAATAAGCTTCTTGTCAGACTTAACATTAGATGTTATTGAGCCCGCTCCCATATGAGCCTTGAATCCAAGAATTGAATCTCCAACATAATTATAATGTGGAACCTGTACCTTATTAAAAAGAATTACATTCTTAAGCTCAGTTGAATTACCAACAACAGCGCCTTCACCTACAATAGCTTTTCCACGGATAAATGCACAGTGTCTTACCTCTGCATCTTTACCGATAATTGCAGGTCCTGCAATATAAGCTGATGGAAATACATTTGCAGTTCTGTGAACCCATATATTCTCCCCACGCTTCTCATATTCATCTTCTGGCAGTGAATTGCCAAGTTCTACAATAAAATCACCAATCTTTGCAAGTACTTCCCATGGATATGTACAGTCTTCAAATACCTTTGCTGCAATAGTCTCATTAAGGTCATACAGATTACTTATCTTTAATGCATCATTATTCATATCAAATATCCTCTTTATATCAATTATTCAACAGTAACAGATTTTGCAAGGTTTCTTGGCTTATCTACATCGTTACCCTTAAGAACTGCTGTATAGTAGGCAATAAGCTGTAATGGGACTGCCGCAACCATAGGCATAAGAAGCTGGTCTGCCTGTGGAAGCTTAATAACAATATCTGCCACTCCATCCTCAATATCAAGCTCTGGTTCTGCAATAAGCACTACAAATGCTCCTCTTGACTTAACTTCCTTAATATTACTTATAGTCTTTTCCTCAAGATTCTTCTGTGTTGCTATTGCAATTACAGGCATCTGTTCTGTAATAAGCGAGATAGTTCCATGCTTAAGCTCTCCTGCTGCATATGATTCAGAATGAATATAAGATATCTCCTTTAACTTAAGAGAACCTTCCATACTGAGTGCATAATCAAGACCTCGTCCTATATAAAGAAGACTGTCTGCATTAATAAGCTTGGATGCTGCAAACTGACACTTACTCTCAAGTGCAATGGCTTCTTCAATAACCTCAGGTATTTCTTCAAGCATCTTAGTATATCTGCTGCATTCTGCCTCATCCATCTTACCATTAGCATAAGCTAATTCAAATGCAATTAAATACATAATTGATACCTGAACCATATATGCCTTCGTTGAAGCAACTGAAATCTCAGGACCTGCATGTGTATATACAACCATATCTGCTTCTCTTGCAATTGATGAACCCTTGACATTAACAATTGCCATAGTATCAGCACCTGCCTGTTTTGCAAGTTCAAGTGCAGCCTTAGTATCAGCAGTCTCACCTGACTGTGATATAACAATCATAAGGTCATCTTCACTAATAAGAGGATCTCTGTATCTGAATTCTGATGCAATATCAACAGTTACAGATACTCTTGCTATCTTTTCTATTATATATTTACCGACCATTCCGGCATGCATTGCAGTACCACAGGCAACAATATATATATTCTTATAATTCTTTAACTTATCAGGATTGAATCCTTCTGCACTGAAATCAGGCATATCGTCCATGATTCTTGGCATAATTGTTCTCTTTACAGAATCTGGCTGCTCATGAATTTCCTTAAGCATAAAGTGCGCATAACCGCCCTTTTCTGCAGCATCAACATCCCAGTCAGCAGTATTTAATTCCTTATGTATCTCATTACCATGAACATCGTATATCTTAACTGAATCCTTCTTAATAACTGCAATCTCATTCTGGTCAAGAAGGTAATAATCTCTTGTGTAGTGAATAATAGCCGGAACATCAGATGCTATGAAATTCTCATGTTCTCCAACGCCAACAATAAGAGGGCTGTCCTTTCTTACTGCAAATATCTCATCAGGGAAATCCCTGAACATAATTCCAAGTGCGTATGAACCCTTAATCTCTGACAGTACCTTTGCAATAGTCTTCATCGGGTCACCATCATAATAGTAATCAAGCAGCTTTGCAGCAACCTCAGTATCTGTTTCACTTGCAAAGCTATATCCCTCTCCGACAAGAAAATCCTTAAGCTTCTTATAGTTCTCAATTATACCGTTATGTACAATAGTAACTCTCTTATTGCCATGTGGATGTGAATTAATGTCTGATGGTTCTCCATGCGTAGCCCATCTTGTATGACCAATTCCAACATGTCCTTGTGGTTTTCCTTCTTCATCCATCTTCTCAACAAGGTTGGCAAGTCTTCCCTTGCACTTCTTAACCTTAATATTACCATGATCAAATACCGCAATACCTGCTGAGTCATATCCTCTGTATTCAAGCTTAGATAATGCATCTACAAGTACATCTGCGCTTTCTCTGTCTCCTACATATCCTGCAATTCCGCACATATGTTTAATTCCTTTCACCTATTTACTTATAATTTTTAGCAGTCTCATTAAAAAGTCCCACAAGCCCCGCCTGATTCCTTAATGCCATAACAGCCCTTGTTCTTCTTGAAACAAAACCATCAAGCTTTTCCATATACTCATCTGCTGTAATATTCCCCTCTGCTACACCTGTAAGTCCTTTTTCCCAGCTTGCCGTAAGCTCCGGATTAAGCAGATGCCTGATAGAATTGTCTACAACATCATATATTATCTCGCCTAAAAATGTAGGCGTAATAATCTGTGTCTTAGAATTAATAGAAATATACTTAATAGTATTAAGTTTTTTAAGAATCTCTGCTCTTGTAGCACTTGTTCCTATTCCACTACCCTTAATCTGGGCACGCAGCTCCTCATCTTCAATAAGCTGTCCTGCATTCTCCATTGCAAGAATAATAGAACCTGAATTATATCTCTTAGGAGGTGATGTTTCACCTTCTTTGATATTAAACCCATTAAATGTGATTGTAGAACCTTTTCTGTATTTTTTCAATACCTCAAATAAAGCTGCATCACATTTGTTATCTTCCTTATTATCGACGCTATCATCATCCTTTACTTTTGCATCATTTCTCGCCTTTGCAAATGAGTTCTTAGCTACGCTAAGATACCCTTCATCTACAAGCACTTTAAATGAAGCATACAGCTTTTCATTCTTTACATCACTGGTAATACTTACCTTCTGATAAATAGCCGGTGGATAGAATATACTTAAAAATCTTCTTACAATTATCTCATAGGTTCTCGCAGCTGTAACTGACAAGTTCTTTAAATTATTAAACCCCTGTCCTGTCGGAATAATCGCATAATGGTCTGTTATTGCTTTATCATTGCAGTATCGTGTCTTTTCAATTCCCTTCTGCATATTATTCTGTAATATATGCTCTGCTATCTCCTTCACAGGAGTAAAATTCCTAAGTCCGCCTATATTCTTATGTATTTCCTTACTTACCGCTGTTGATAACACTCTCGCATCAGTTCTTGGATAAGTAACCAGTTTCTTTTCATACAGCTCCTGAATAATATTAAGGGTCTCATCAGGGCTTATCTTAAACAGCTTGCTGCATTCGTTCTGAATCTCGGCAAGATTGTACAGAAGCGGTGGATTCTTGGTTTCTTTCTTTCTCTCAATAGAATCAACTACTCCCTGTGCCGGCAGTGGATCAGATAAGAACTTAACCAGTTCCTCAGCTTTTTCCCTGTCCTTAAAACCATTATCCTTATATAAATATGGCGTACCAGCATACATACTCTTATCACTTACACGCCATTCTGCATCAAATGTTGAATTTTCAGCCTGTGCCTGTCCAATAACTCTGTAGAACGGTGTCTTTACAAAGCTTCTTATCTCCCGTTCTCTTCTTACTACCATTCCAAGAACACATGTCATAACCCTTCCGACAGATACAACTGCCCTGTCAAGGTGCAGGTAATTAGCAATATTGCGTCCATATTTCAATGTAAGAACTCTTGAGAAATTAATTCCCATAAGATAATCTTCCTTCGCACGAAGATACGCTGAATCACTCAGATTATCATATTCAGATATATCTTTAGCTGTATTAATTCCTTTAAGAATCTCTTCCTCTGTCTGCGAATCAATCCACACACGGCGCTCTTTCTTTCCCTTAACGCCTGCCTCCTGCCTCACAAGCCTGTATATATATTCTCCCTCTCGTCCTGAATCGGTACACACATATATATATTCAACATCATCCCTTGTAAGAATATCTTTAACTATATTAAACTGTTTCGCAACTGCAGGTATAACCTCATACTTGAATTTCTTTGGTATGAATGGCAATGTGTCAAAGCTCCATCTTTTCAGATTAGGATCATATGCATCCGGGTAGCTCATAGTTACCAGATGTCCTACACACCATGTCACAATATGGTCTCCACCCTCAAGATATCCGTCTTTTCTTGTGAAGTTCACATGCAGTGCCTTGGCAAACTCCTGCGCCACGCTTGGTTTTTCCGCGATATATACGGATTTTCCCATTATATCCCTCATTTCTGTGTCTATTACACAATTATTATTCTCCTGAAGCATCAAGAGTTCCCATATAAGCTGGTATATATTCTTTTATAAAATAATCTGCTTCCGGAATATTCATATCAACAATAGCCTGATATATTGTCTTTTCCGCATCAGCAAAATCCATATTACCAGACTTCTTTTCCTCAAGACATTTGATATAAGCTGACATCTTATCAGCCGCCTTTACATATTTCCAGAGTTCTTCTTCCTCTTCTGTCTCTGATAACACACCCTTATAATGTGCTCTTATATCAGATGACAGACCTGAGAGCATCTGCTCCTCTGCAACATGCTCTACTTCCTTATAAGCATTTCTTATAACCGGATTGTAATACTTTACAGGAGTCGGAAGATCACCCGTAATTATCTCTGTAACATCATGATACATTCCAAGAATTGCAAGCCTTTCAGCATTAATATTCCCACCATATATCTCATTGTTGATAATTCCCAATGCATGTGCTATGAATGCCACTTCAAGACTATGCTCGCACAGATTCTCATGGCGTGTATTCTGCATAAGTCCCCATCTGTTAATATATTTCATTCTCGACAGCATTGCATAAAAATAATTTTCCTTCAATGTAAATGTCCCCTCTTTACTCTTTAAGTCGTTTCATAATTTTATATCATAATAGGTTTTTAAGCAAGTAAAAAGAGATGCCATCTCTGACATCTCTTTTCTGGTATGTGTATTAGAATTTAATTATTCTGCATCCTTAGGAGTGATATAACCCTGTGCCTTAAGAAGCTCTGCAATAAGAACAGCTCCACCTGCAGCACCTCTTAATGTGTTGTGTGAAAGACCAACAAACTTATAATCAAACACACTGTCTTCTCTTAAACGGCCAAGTGAAACACCCATTCCGTTCTCATAATTTACATCAAGCTTAACCTGTGGACGGTCATCTTCTTCAAGATACTGGATGAACTGCTTTGGAGCACTTGGAAGATTAAGTTCTTGTGGAACTCCCTTGAAGCTTCTCCACTTTTCAATAATCTGTTCCTTAGTTGGCTTCTTCTCAAAGTTAACAAATACAGCTGCTGTATGTCCATCAAGAACTGGAACTCTGATACACTGACATGTGATAACCGGATCACTTGCAGGAACAATCTTTCCATCCTCAATCTTACCCCATAATCTTAAAGGCTCTTTCTCAGACTTTTCTTCCTCGCCACCAATATAAGGGATGATATTCTCAACCATCTCTGGCCACTGTTCAAATGTTTTACCAGCACCTGAGATTGCCTGATATGTTGTTGCAACAACAAGCTTTGGTCCGAATTCCTTTAATGCATTAAGAGCAGGTGTGTAGCTCTGGATTGAACAGTTAGGCTTAACACAGATAAATCCTCTCTTAGTACCAAGTCTTTCTCTCTGATATTTAATAACTTCAAGATGCTCTGGGTTGATTTCTGGAACAACCATAGGAACATCTGGTGTCCAACGATTAGCACTGTTATTAGAAACAACTGGAACTTCTGCCTTAGCATATCTTTCCTCTATAGCCTTAATCTGGTCCTTAGGCATATTAACTGCACAGAATACGAAATCTACCTTAGAAACAATTTCATCAAAATCCTTATCCATATCATATACAGTCATCTTCTTAACGAACTCTGGCATTGGTGTCTGCATCTTCCAGCGTCCTTCAACAGCATCTTCATAAAGCTTTCCTGCTTAACGTCCTGAAGCTGCTACTAAAACAACCTCAAACCAAGGATGATTCTCAAGTAATGTTATAAATCTCTGTCCTACCATACCTGTACCGCCAAGGATACCAACTCTTAACTTATCGCTCATTTTTAACTCCTTCAATATGTAAAATCTAAAAGACACTTCCCTCTGTTCTGTCTTTCTGTGACGGACATTTGTTTTTGTGTCTAAGAAAATATATCACAGCCTATAGGATAATGCAAGCCATTTTTAAATATTTTAAGATTTTTCTTAATAAAAATATATTTTTTTATGTAAAAATGAAAAAGCCCCGGCAGTTAACCGGAAGCTTTTTCTGGAAATATTAGGAGAAGTAAATTCTTATAAACTTATTTATCGAATGTCTTCTTTCTCTTTAATTCAACACATGCAATTCCTGCTGTTAATGTCATTGCAGCAATATACCATACCATATGGTATGAATCACCTGTCTCAACACCATTATTGTCTGATACCACTGGATCTGTAGCTGGCTGCTCTGCCGGTGTCTCTGGTTTAGCAGGCTGCTCTGGTGCTGGATTCTCTGGTTCACCCGGTGTTGGATTCTCTGGTTCACCCGGTGTTGGATTCTCTGGTTCACCTGGTGCTGGATTCTCTGGTTCGCCCGGTGTTGGATTCTCTGGTTCGCCTGCAGATGTAATCTCCTTACCATCAACAACAAGCTTAACATCTGAAAATGTCACATCAGCACTTCTTGCAACATACATTCCAACATATACATATTCTGAATCTACAGAAGTTAATTTAAAATCAAAACCACCTGTAATAGTTTCTTCATTACCAAATGTACATGCATAACCATCTGTATTACTTTCGATTTTAAGGTTATATGTCTCACCAGCCTTAATTTCATTAGCACATGTTCCGCCCTGTGTAAGAGCGCCACTCTTTCTTGCAAAACAGTTCCATACAGAATCTTTCTTAGTAAGCTTAAGTGGACCAGCTGCAACATAGTCACCCATTGTACTGTTAATATACTGATCTACATACATATCATCTCTTGCCATAAGACCGAATGATACCTGATCATTAGATGTAAAACTGTTTACAGTCGCCTTTGCTGTAATTGTAAAATTACTGTTTGCTGGAACTCTGTAATAATACATAGCAATTCCATCAGCAGTACTTGCTATCTTTCCTGCTCCATTAACAGCAATATTAATATTACCATTGTCAAGACTCTCAAGCTTAAATTTAGATGCTATCTTATCATTGCCGCCAACATTTCCAAATACAGTTCCCTTAAAGATTCCTGCATTAGCCCATAATTCGCTGTCTTTTAAATCATTTGAATATTCTGACTCTTTATAATCAGGATTAGACTTTAAAACATCACTCTTAGTTGGTGCTTTAGCATCAATAATATGCTCTGCAAGTCCTGCTACATTAAGTTCCTTAATTGTCTTAGTAACAAGATATGCATTATATGTTCCGCCCCAGATATTAGTATGCGTATTGTCTACACTTTCTGGCTTTGATGATGTCCATGCATGTAAATTAACTGTCTCGGCTGCTCCTAATGAATCATATAATTTCTTAGTAAGAGAAGTCATATCAACCACTGGAACATTAAGATCTTTTCCAAGATTAATGATTGCCTGTGGATAACTTCCTCCTTCAAACTCTCCTGAAGCAGCTGTAACATGAAGCTGACTGTCAGACCAGTTGCCATCAGCAGTTCTTCTTACAATCGGTGTACATAAAACAACTGTTGTTCCTGCTGCCTGTGCTGGCTTTATATAATTCTCATATAAAGAATAAGCAAATGAACCTGCTGTTTTATAATCTCCATTAGGGTTAGTATATCTTCCGCTCTCCGCTTTTTCATCATTGTGGCCGAAACCAACAAGAAGAAAATCTCCCTTTTTCATTCCAGCTATAAGCTCACCATACTCCTTATCTGCTGTATAGCTTGTTGAACTTCTTCCTGATAAAGCAATATTCTTTACCTCAAAAGTTCCATCCAGATACTTATCAATCTGTGTTCCCCATCCATATCTAGGATAATAATAATTGTCTGTGAAAGCACTGACTGTCGAATCTCCCACAATCCAGACAACAGGCTTTGATGAATCTGATTCCTCAGCTCCTGCAAATGTGCCAAATCCAAAACTCATAACAAGCAAAAGAACTGCACTAAGCAGACAACTGATTCGTCTTCTATTTTTGTTTTTCATAACAAAGACCATTCCTTTCTTTCATTTGTTCAAATTGTAAACTATGAACCAGTGTCAAGGTCAAGTCTTTGTGTATATTTTACCATAAAATGTTTTTACAAAAAAATCCCCGCACTATGTGCGGGGAAATTCTCAAAATATTAATACGCTATACCATTAGATACTTCTACATAATAAATATTAACTCCACCAGATTCTGATACAATATAATATTCACCTGCCTCATCCAATCTGAATGATACTGATTTAAGTGAAGAACCAGGTATCTTAGCTGTACTTGTTACATCATTACCATTCTTATCAATAATCTTAATAAGTCTGCTTGTATTTGTATCTGAGCTTGTTGCATATATCTTTACCTTAGATTCACCTGCTGTCTTAAATGCAATTGCTCTTGCAGATTCGCTTCCTGCACCGCCAAGCTTGATTCTCTTTGTAAAGCTGATATTCTTGTAATCCTTATCACTCTTATCAACTGTTACAGTCTTTTTGCTTGTTGCAACAATCTTAATGCCATCAACTACAGTTGAACTCTTAATCTTTCCTGTTGAAACATCATTAGCATTAAGAATTAATTTTTCACCCTTTGTTGATACTGAAGAAGCTTCTGTTGCTTTTGTTGTTGCCTCTGTCGCCTTAGTTGGAGCCTGTGTCTCCTTTGTTGTTGCCTCTGTCGCCTTAGTTGAAGCCTGTGTCTCCTTTGTTGCTGCCTCTGTCGCCTTAGTTGTTTCCTGAGCCTTTGTTGTCTCTTCTGGCTTAGTTACCTCAGATGATGAATTCTTTGAAGATACACTAATCATCTGATTAGCAACATTGAATCTTGCTCCCATTGAAGCATAGCTTCCTGTTGTCTCATAAAGGCTGTTCATGTTAATTGTTCCATCAGCATTTCTAAGCTGTTTATCTATATTTTTGCTCATATCAATTGCATTAACAGTGTTCTTAAACATTCCAGCTGTCTTAGCAGGGTCAGTCACAACAGTTCCCTTCTTATCTCCACTTACTAAAGAAGTAAACAAAGAACCTGAAAGATTATAATACTTACCTGAATTGTAATATATTGAATCAGCCATTTTACCAGTAAACTTATCTGAATCAATTGCACCTGCTGATACAAGTCCCTTAAATATTGCTGCACTTGATGTTCTGTAACATAAGAAGTTACCCTTCTTAGCATACTTTCCATTGCCCCATGCTGTAACATTTACAATTGTAAGACCTGTTGGGTTATTATTATCTGTAAATCCTGTTGCACCATTGTCAAATGACAGACAATTCATTACATTATGTGGAGTTCCAACACCTGAACCACCAAGCTTAAATCCATTCATATCTCCATTAGCATAATGAACACCATTAGATAATGTTCCGTTGTTAAATGCAACGCAATTTCTTATTGTAATTACACCTATAGGACCTGTTGCACTCTTTGCAAATAAATCCCATCCATCATCTGAGTTGCTGTATGATATGCATCCGTCAAATACATTACCTTCACCACATGTAAGCTTTGCAGCAAATCCATCTGCATTCTCACCTGTACCGCCCTGGTCAGGGAAATCACAATTATCATGTGATGTACAGTTAATAATCAGGTTATTTGATGGCCATAAATCTTTAGTAGCAGCTGTTGTATCATATCTTGAAATCTGGAGACCTGAATCCCTGTTTGCTTCAAATACACATTTTTCAAAAATGTTGTTATTACCAGCAAGTAATACTCCGTTATCTCCAGCACCATAGAAATTAATTCCCTGGAAATACCAGTAATCTCCATCTACAACTACACCTCTGTTAGCTCCGTCAAGCTTCTGTGCTGAAAAATCAAACTTAACTTCCTTGCCACTTTCAGCCTTTACAATAATATAAGAGCCTGATTTTCCATTCATGGCATTATTAATTACAATTGTATCAGAGAACTTATATGTTCCCTCTTTTACAATAATTACATCGCCAGCCTTAGCTGAACTGATTGCATTAAGAATTTCATTTGAAGATGATACATATTTTGCATTCTTGAAATCTGCATCTTTCTTCTTACTGATATCTGTATACGCACCTGAATAAGAAAGGCTTGTCTTATCATATGATGTTGTTGCATCTGAACCCGTTGTTTCCTTTTCAGTTGCCTTTGTTGCGCTTTCTGTTGATTTAGTTGTTGCCTGTGTTGCTTTTGTTGTTGTCTGTGTTTCCTTTGTTGTTGCCTGTGTTGCTTTTGTTGTACTCTCTGTTGCCTTAGTTTCTTCTGTTGTTGGATCTGGTGATACAATCTTCGCATTAGTACCACCTACAGAAACAAGGTCTGTATTCTTGTAATTAGTAACTGTTGCCTTTAATTCCTTATCTATGGCATATACAGAATCATCTTTATCAGAGAATGTCCATGAAATCACTCCACCACCAAGGCTTCCTGCTCCCTTTGCAGATGTTACTACTGAAGGTACATCTTCTGCATTATTAAGACTTCCTGATTTAACTCCGAGATCCTTAGTTGTATCAAAGTTATCATAAGATGTTGCACCTGCTACAGTCTTATATGAAGATGGAACTTTCTCATCTGCTGACTTTGCAAGGTATGCATCAAATGATGCTGCATTTGCAGAATCACCTGTTTCTGAAACAGCATTTGCATAGATAATCTTCTGTGCACCTACGATAACATTTCCATATGCTTTAATGATACCACCGTTCTCACCTGAGAATGTACCCTCACCAAGTGCATCTGTTCCCTGATTAGATGAAAGCATTGGATTCTTACAGTTTCTAAAATAGTTATTCTGTATGAATAATGAAGAACCCATTGTTGAACCAGCACCATACTTTGCATTGCCATCATAGTAGTTGTTATACATATGCACTGACATTGTTCTTACTCTTGCATGTCTTGAATCAGAATGATCAAACCAGTTATGATGATATGTAATATAGTTAGGACCAGACTCGCTCTTCATTCCACATAACGAGCACTTACCTGAATCATAAAAATGTACATACGAAACTGTTATATACTGTGAATTACCTTTAATGTCAATTGAACCATCACCCTTTGCCTGGTCAGCATCCCCACCTGCTTTACCATAGTACAGATCAACATTGTGAATCCATACATTGCAGTTTGCTGTATCGAGAGAAATACCATCATCCATGAAATTAATAATTGAAAAATTTCTCATCTCAACATTTCCTGCATTTCTTAAGAGGAAACCGAATCCATTGATTGTTGCATCATCTCCGATACCCTCTATTGTCATATTAAGATTTGAATAAGCACTAGCTCCTTTAATCTGTACTCCCTCAGATGAACTTGAAAACTTATCCATTGCAGTATCTGTAACGCATCCGATTACACGAACATCAAGTGCTCTTGTTTCTATCCCCTTGCTAGCACTCTTTGTATATGCATCAATTATTGTCTGAAGACCTGTATATTCCTTCTCTCCCTTTGCCTCTTTTACTGATGCCTTAATTGTCTTTGCATTATCGTTAGTAACATAAAGAACAATCGCATCTGCCTTAAGTGTTCCATTCTCATTGTAAGCACCTGAACCTGTTTTATATTTTGATTCAGATGAAAATGCAAATCCGGATCTGTCATAAGAACTTACATTGAGTGTCTTAGTAACCTGTGCTTTGTCAGTAACTTCCTTTCCGTTCTTTACAGGAACCACCTTAATAACATAGTCACCTGCCGCAAGTCCTACTGCATCAACCCTGTAGTAGTTCTTATACTTTCTGATAAGTTCATTGTCGATTCTTGCATAAGCAGAATCTGACTGACTGGCTTTCTTGATATATGCTGTATATCCTTCTGCCTGATTATCAATGGTCCACTGTGCATATGCTGACTCTAACCATCCTGCCGCACCATCAATAAATTTAACTGTTCCAACATCCGCCTTTGCTGTAAGAAGTGATGTAGGAATCACGATACTCACAATCATAACCAATGCAAGTACCCATGCCCATTTTCTACGAGCTGCTTTGCTAATAATAGCTTTCATGTTTTGCTTTTCCTCCTCAATACATTTTTTTGTGCATTTTGCTTTAACCAGCAAGGGTTTATGTCGTTATATTAGCAACTTTTACTCAAAAAGTACATGTATGTTAAGTAGGAAATAGGTACCATTTTCATAACTTTTAAGTACTTCATATTAAAATATGACAAAAATATGTAAAACACCGTGGCACATTTGCTATTAAGCTAATATGCCACGGTGCAGATTAAGCATCCGGATATTCCAATATATATCTCTCATAACCATTAATTATCTTAGTATTCTCATTATATTCATATTCCTGCTTAAACTTCATCTGGTAGGTCTTGTGGATATGACCATGGATGAAATACTTAGGCTTATATTTTTCCAACAGATAATTAAAGCCCTCAAAACCCTTATGCGGTTCGTCAGGTCCGTCACCTATTCCCGCTGCCGGTGAATGTGTAAGCAGTATATCAAAGCCCCTGTTCTTCTTTATTGAAAGCCACATTTTATTAATTCTGTGGTTCATCTCTTTCTGTGTATACTGGTTCTTTCCCTTCTTATAGCGTATAGAACCACCAAGTCCCATAATACGGACACCTTTATACACATATATCTTATCCTCAATATTGATACATCCATCCGGTGGCTGTATATCATAACAGTCATCATGATTGCCATGCACATAAAGAATAGGTACTTTTGAAAATGATGCAAGAAACGACAGATACTGGGACTTTAAATCCCCTGCTGAAAGTATAAGATCTATACCTTCCAATTTTTCCTTTTCGAAATAATCCCATAAGTACTTTGATTCAACATCCGCTAACACAAGTATTTTCATTAATAATTCCCCAGCCACCACTGCAGGCAGCATGCTTTCTATTCTTCTTCTTTGACAACACCCTGAAGTGCCATTTTTAATTTAGCATTATCTGTAAGTTCATTATACCGAGGCAGTCTGCCAACCACATTATCAAGCAGCCAGTCCATAGTAATTATATGTTCCGGATCAATAAGCTTCCCTTCTTCAACCCTTATATTACCCTGCTGATCTTTTAATTCACCCTCAAACACTCTGAACCTTGCTTCCTTAAGTTCTTTCTCAAAGAGCTTTACAAGTCTCTTAGTTGCTGATGGCAGACTCTCTGAATATATAAGATCAACAACTCCTGCCGACATTCCCCACCAGTAATTAAGTGCTTTTACATTATCGCCGTCCTCATCCTTACTCCATGAACCACTCATAATGCTCTGTATAAGCTTTTCATAAAAAACTCCCCAGTGCCATACAGGCATAGCCAGGTGCTTATCCGAATCACTCGCTTTATACAACCCGAACTTTCTCTTACTCTTGCCCGGAGTAATCATATCCTGATTAGAAATAATGCTTATATTCTTCTTAGCAAGATTTTCCTCTGAATCATTATCCTTAATACTGTTCCATTCAAGGTAAACCTTGGCTCTTGGATTAACAAACTTTACTCCCAATGCAAATGCATTAATATTCGCACATGCCCCATAAACCGGATTATCAGCTATATAACCAACATTATCGTCATCAGCCAGTGAACCTGCAATAATCCCTGTTATAAATTTTGCTTCAAACATTCTTGCATAATATGACCTGATATATTTATGTGAAATGTTAAGAGAACAATCAAGAATCTTTACTGACGGATGTGCTATTGCAGCTTTAAGTCCAGCCATATTCATCGCCGAAGATGTCACGAATATAAGATCACAGCCTTTCTCTATAAGTCTGTTGATTGCCGCCTCATCATTCTGCTCCGGTATCACATTCTCCTCAACGTATGTCTCTATCTGGTCACCAAATGTATCATCAATATACTGTCTTCCAAGCTCATGTGCATAACACCACTCTGAATCCTGCGGTGTTTTTTCATACACAAATCCGACCTTAAGTTTCTTAACTCCTCCACCCATTGGAAGCAGATAGCTTAATATATTCTTCTTAGGTGCTGCAGCTGGTGTCATCTTAAGTTCCACTTCGCTGTTATCATCAATAAGCTCGAATTCAGCCCATGTCTTGGCAACATTCTTTGCCATCTCAGACTTAGTCATTCTCTTAACAGCATCATATCCGTGAATGTGAATGAATCGTAAAAATGAATCTCCCGTCGGGAAATCGAACTTATCCCCTCCTCTTGATTCATAAGCAAGCCTGAAATTAAGATAGCACGAAACAAGGTCTTTCTTATCATCCTCATCCATTGGTTCTCCTGGTGTAATTCCAACCAGCTCCATAAGAGTTGTAAAACTGCCCTCTTTGCTGAAATATATATCGTTTAACTTAGTAGATTTATAAAAATCCATGAATTCATAATATATCTTAACATCAGGATCATCACTATACTTAGGTATCTTTCTTATAACCTGTGCACTTACTGTCACCGCCTTAAAATACTTAAGTACACTGACTCTTTTATTACCTTCAAGCACATAGAACTTATTCATGTACTCATATACTTTAATATCGTCTCTTATTCCCTCATTTACCTGACTGTCGCTAAGTGAAGCCCACTTTGCCGAAAATTCTGTTCCCCAGTCAAGTATAGGCATAAAGTTGTCTGCAAATGCTGTAGTTCTTCCTGCTGTACATGTTCCTACTACCAGCCTTAATGGAATCTGGTCACTTCCAAGACTGACTTCTCTGTCAATACTGCTTTCATCAATAATATCCTCCAGAACCGGAAGATATGGATAAGTACCCTTATTTACACACGCATGATATTCTTTTTTACCAATCTTTACTGCACTGAGATAATCCTGCACTGACATATCTTTTACCTTTCCTTTCTGTCTGCATTCTACCCTTTAATGTTCCTGTATGTAACATTTGCAGACCGCCATATCTTATTTATTTCTACTTACATATATAAAACTATCACATTTTCACCAAAAAATACACCTTAAAATTGACTTTTGTTAATTATGCTAGTATCTTATTCGATAGGCTTGAAATTTTTCTATATTTCGGGTCTGAATAAAATGCATGCAGATACGCATTTAAAGAAATGGAGTAACATATGAATATTGAATTTTCTAAAAGAGCTGAACGCTTTGGCAGCAACATTTTTAATATACTTAATCAGAAAAAGAATGACAGACTTGCACAGGGAAAGCCGGTATATAACTTTACTGTAGGGACTCCTGATTTCAAGCCTGATGAATCTGTTATGAAGGTTGTTTCAGATGCAGCACTTGATCCTGAGAATTACAAATACTCACTTGGTGATACTGATGAATTGCTTGTCGCTGTATGCAAATGGTACAAACGCCGTTACAACACTGTTATCACACCTGATGAAGTCACCTCTGTATTCGGAACTCAGGAAGGTATGGCTCATATTGCCCTTGCTTTGTGCAATCCGGGAGATTTATGCTTAGTTCCTAATCCGGGATATCCTATATTCGAGATTGGACCATTCCTGTGTGATGCTCAGATTGCTTATTACAATCTTCTTCCAGAGAATGATTATCTTATAGATTTTGATTCTATCAATGAAGATACTGCAAAAAGAGCCAAAATGATGGTTGTATCTTATCCACTGAATCCTGTATGTGCTACTGCACCTGACGAATTCTATGATAAGCTCATCGCATTTGCCAAGAAATATAACATCATTATTATTCATGACAACGCATATTCTGAGATTATATATGACGGACAGATTGGCGGCTCTTTCTTAAGCCACGAAGGTGCTATGGAAGTCGGAGTTGAATTCAACTCTCTTTCTAAGACTTATAACCTTACCGGCCTGCGCCTTTCATTCCTTATCGGAAACCGTGAAATCGTAAGCAAATTCAAAACAGTCCGCTCACAATTTGACTATGGAACAAGTCTTATATACCAGAAAGCTGCTGTTGCTGCACTTAACGGTCCGCAGGAATATGTCGCTGACAACCGTGCTGAATATGAGTTAAGAAGAAATGCTCTCGTTGCCGGAATTAAGAAGCTTGGACTTAAACCTGCTGATGTTAAAGGCACAATGTTTGTATGGGCTGCCATTCCTGACGGCTATACCAGTTCAGCTGATTATGTTATGGAACTTCTTAATAAGACTGGCGTTTTATGTACACCTGGAAGCAGCTTCGGAAGCCTTGGAGAAGGTCATGTAAGATTTGCCCTTGTACTTCCCCATGAAGAAATCGAGAATATATTTTCTAATCTGTAATTCACAAAAAAACATAATATACGTACAAAACCCCGTAACCTGCAAAACAGAATACGGGGTTTATATGTATCTTTGCTATTAACAATCACTGGTGATTAGCCACGAATCTTCTTAACAAGAGCAACAGCCTCTGCTGTCATATCCTTAATCTTGTCAAATTCTCCTGCCTTAATCATATCACCCTTAACCATCCATGAACCACCACAGCAGAAGATCTTATCGCATGATAAGAATTCCTCAAGGTTGGCTGTGTTGATACCACCTGTAGGCATGATTCTTACATTAGTGTAAGCTGCGCACATAGCCTTGATCATCTTAATTCCACCTGCAGCTGTAGCTGGGAAGAATTTAACTCTTGTAAGGCCTCTCTTAACAGCCTGTGCAAGCTCTGAAGGTGTAACGATACCTGGCATAACAGGAATGTTCTTAGAAATACAGTAATCAACGATTTCTGGATCAAATCCTGGGCTTACGATAACTGAAGCACCAGCTGCTACAGCTCTGTCAACCTGCTCTGTTGTAAGTACTGTACCTGCTGCAAGTACCATATCTGGATATGCTTCATGCATAAGACGGATAGATTCCTCAGCTGCTGCTGTACGGAATGTAACCTCTGCACAAGGAAGACCACCATCAACTAAAGCCTTAGCTAATGGAAGTGCATCTTTAGCATCATTCAATACTACTACTGGAATTACTCCAAGTTCTTCAAATTTGTCTGCAATATTGCTCATAATTATATAGACTCCTTTCATATTTTCCCAATCTCTGGGATAATTTTGTCCGCAAATATTCTATCACACTCTCAGCACCATTACAAGCATTATAAATGTTGTTATTCCCTCAGCAACGGCATACGCAAGCCATACTCCTGTCATTCCAAAAAGTGCTGACATTACAAAAACTGCACCTAAAATCAGCACAAATCCTCTTGCCACAGAAACAACTGCCGCTTTAAACGCATCCTCTGTTGCACTGAATGCACCGCCACCTACAATATTAATTCCCGCAAAGAATATTCCAATAAAATATAACTTAACGCCTTCTGTTGCGTAAAGCCTTAACATTTCTGAACCTTCACTGTTAAACACTGCGACAAACTGTCCTGCAAATATAAACAATATACTATACATAACCGCTGCAAGTACCAATGCTGTTGTATATCCCATTCGTTTTAACTGTTTACATCCATCCTTGTCTCCCCTGCCGAAACAACTGCTTATAAGTGGCTGACTTCCCTGTGCAACACCATTAAATACCGCAGTTGTGACAATTGCAATATTAGCCACAACTCCGTATGCAGCTACTCCAACATTACCAGCCAGCTTAAGAATTACGAAATTAAAAACAAGTGTAATAACAGCTGATGACATCTCTCCAACAAATGCCGATATACCAAGCTGGCATCCTGCCACAAGTTTTCTTACTGAAGGCTTACACACAACAAGCCTGACACTGCTTTTCTTAGAGAAGAAATGTATGCTGCATATTCCCATACCTATAATCGGCGACAAAGCTGTTGCCAGTGCTGCACCTTCCATTCCCAGATTCATCGGGAACATGAGAATATAGTCAAACACTATATTAAACAGACTGCTAAAAAGTGTTGCACTCATAGCAATTCCCGGGGCTCCGTCATTTCTTACAAATGCATTAGTCACATAGTTGCACATAAACATCGGTGCAAAACACATGAATATCTTAGTGTAATTATTTCCAACTGCTACAATATGTTCATCAGCTCCTAGAACACGCATGATATCTGCCGAAAAAAATATTCCGGCAAAAACGAATAGCATGCTTGACAATATACACCATATTAATGCATTCCAGAAATAATCATCTACATCTGCATCTTTTTTAATCTTACTAATTGCATACCTTATAGCTGAACCAACACCAATCATCTCACCAATTGAGAATATTATACTATATAATGGCATAACAAGATTTAATGCTGTAAGTCCGTCTGCTCCCTTTGCTATAGATATAAAATACGAGTCAGCAAGAACGTAGCATGAAAACCCTATCATTCCGAGAATATTCTGCGATACATATTTAGAAAAATTCTTTCTGTTTTCCTCCTTGCTCATCGAAATCTCCTTAATTAAATAATATAAGTTATAAAAACGGCTCCCGTTGGGAGCCGCATTTTACACAATATCATATCTCTTAACGCAAAGCAATTACATGCCCATAATTATTTACTTAGTTCCGAAGATTCGGTCTCCAGCATCCCCAAGTCCTGGGCAAATATAAGCATCTGCGTTAAGCTCTCTATCAAGATGTCCAATGTATATCTGAACATCTGGATGCGCCTTATGAAGCTTTTCAACTCCCTCTGGGGCGGCTATGATACACATGAACTTAATCTGCTTTCCGCCAACCTTCTTTATCTGGTCAATTGCATCAACTGCCGAACCACCTGTTGCAAGCATCGGATCTGTTACAACAATAGTTCTTTCCTCAATTGGATGTGGAAGCTTGCAGTAATATGGTACCGGCTCATGTGTCTCTTCATTACGGTACATTCCGATATGTCCAACCTTAGCAGTTGGTACAAGTGAAAGTACACCAGGAACCATTCCAAGACCTGCCCTTAAAATAGGAACAATTGCAAGCTTACGGCCTGAAATCATAGGTGTCATACAAGTTTCAATAGGTGTCTCAATCTCAACATCTTCTGTCGGAAGGTCTGATAAAGCCTCAAAGCCTTCAAGCATAGCTATTTCTTCAACAAGCTTTCTGAATTCATTAGTTCCTGTTTTCTTATCTCTAAGAATTGAAATCTTATGCTGGATAAGTGGATGTGTAAATATAGTTATATTCTTCTCATTCTCAAAATCCATCATTATTAAGTACCTCCAAATTTTATTGTTATTTACTTATTATCTTCTGATTCTTCTTTTTCAGAGTCTGTGTTCATAACATAAACTCCACGGCTGCTGTCACCTGCTGGATTCTTACCGAATTCATAATCATTACCAGGTAATATAGCATTAAGAAGAATACCTGCTATAGCAGCGATTGCAAGTGCTGTAAGTGTTATAGATGTTCCACCGATTGTAAATGTAAGTCCACCACCGAAGCCTAAACCACATACAAATATAACACCTGCAATAATAAGGTTTCTTGACTTAGTAAGGTCAACCTTGTTCTCAACAACATTTCTTACACCGATAGCTGAAATCATACCATAAAGCATGAATGATATACCACCGATAATTGCTGTTGGCATAGTTGATATAACTGATGAAAACTTAGGTATGAATGAAAGTATAATTGCAAATACTGCTGCAATTCTGATTACTCTTGGGTCATATACCTTAGAAAGTTCAAGAACTCCTGTGTTCTCACCATATGTAGTATTAGCCGGACCTCCAATTGCACCTGCAAATGCTGTTGCAACACCATCACCAATAAGTGTTCTGTGAAGACCTGGATCTGCTAAGTAGTTTTCTTCAACTGTAGCCGAAATAGCTGACATATCTCCGATATGCTCCATCATTGTTGCAATAGCAATAGGTGCCATTACAAGGATTGCTGTTACATCAAACTTCATAAACTGGAACTTTGGAATTCCAACCCATGAAGCAGATGCAATTGATGAGAAATTAAGTATTGCTGAACCATCAGGATTATGTACTCCGCATGCATTAAGAATAAGTGCAAATACATACGAAATTACTACACCCATAAGAATAGGGATAATCTTGAAAAGTCCCTTGCCCCATATATTGAATATAATAATTACAGCAAGTGCAACAAATGCAAGTAACCAGTTAGTTGAAGCATTTGTAATAGCTGAACCTGCAAGTGAAAGACCGATGCATATAATGATAGGTCCTGTAACTACAGGTGGAAGGAATTTCATAACTCTGTTAACTCCAACAAGCTTAATTATAAGTGCAAGTACAAAGTAAAGCATTCCGGCAACAAATATACCACCACATGCATAAGCAGCTTTATCATTAGCTGACATTCCAGCATACATACCGCTGTCAAGATTAGCTACTGTGTAGAATCCACCAAGAAATGCAAAGGAAGATCCTAAGAATGCAGGTACTTTGAACTTAGTACACAGGTGGAATATCAATGTACCAAAGCCTGCACAGAAAAGTGTTACTGATACAGACAGACCTCTGGTAAGCTCCTCACCGCAGGCAGCCTGAAAATATCCTGATACCAGAATAGGTACAAGGATAGTTGCGCCAAACATGGCAAACATATGCTGAATACCAAGAATCAGCATCTTCGCTTTACCAAGCTTTCTGGCATCACGAATAGGTTCGATTTTCTTTTGTTCCATAATACGCTCCAATCAATATATATTTTCATATTATTATAAAACATATTATGATTTAGGGCAATGAAAAAACATTCCATTTTAAACATTTCGGGGCATGAAAAGCTTTCGCCTTCCATGCCCCGAAACTCGTGTTATGGTCAGAAATTGGATTATTTTTGTTCCGCAATAGCAGCCTGTGCTGCTGCAAGTCTTGCAATAGGTACTCTGAATGGTGAGCAGCTCACATAATCAAGACCAATCTTGTGGCAGAATGCAACTGATGAAGGATCTCCACCATGCTCTCCACAGATACCTATGTGAAGATCCGGATTAACCGGTCTTCCAAGCTTTATTGTCATCTCCATAAGCTTACCAACACCATTCTGGTCAAGCTTTGCAAATGGGTCATTCTCAAATATCTTAGATTCATAGTATGCATTAAGGAACTTACCAGCGTCATCTCTTGAGAATCCGAATGTCATCTGTGTAAGATCGTTAGTACCAAAGCAGAAGAAATCAGCTTCCTTGGCAATCTCATCAGCAGTAAGTGCAGCTCTTGGAATCTCAATCATAGTACCAACCTCGTATTCAAGGTCGATTCCTGCTGCCTTAATCTCTTCATCTGCTGTCTCAACAACAGTCTTCTTTACATACTTTAATTCCTTAACCTCACAGATAAGCGGAATCATAATCTCCGGCTTAACATTCCAGTCAGGATGTGCCTTCTTAACATTGATTGCAGCTCTTATAACAGCTCTTGTCTGCATCTTGGCAATCTCTGGATATGTTACTGCAAGACGGCATCCTCTGTGTCCCATCATTGGATTAAACTCATGAAGACTTGCAATAATATTCTTAATAGTCTCTACTGACTTGCCCTGTGATTCAGCTAACTTCTTAATATCTTCTTCCTCTGTAGGAACAAATTCATGAAGAGGTGGATCAAGGAATCTGATAGTTACAGGATTACCTTCAAGTGCCTCATAAAGTGCTTCGAAATCCCCCTGCTGATATGGCAGAATCTTATCCAGTGCTGCTTCTCTTTCTTCTACAGTATCAGAACATATCATCTCTCTGAATGCTGCAATTCTGTCCTCTTCAAAGAACATATGTTCAGTACGGCAAAGTCCGATACCTTCTGCTCCAAGTTCTCTTGCCTTCTTGGCATCCTTAGGAGTATCTGCATTAGTACGAACCTTTAACTTTCTGTACTTATCAGCCCACTCCATAACTCTTTCAAACTCTCCTGCAATCTTGGCATCAACCGTAGGAATCTGTCCATCATATATGTTGCCTGTTGTACCATCAATAGATATATAATCTCCTTCATGGTATTCCTTGCCTGCAAGTGTGAACTTCTTATTAGCTTCATCCATTGCAATATCACCACAGCCAGATACACAGCAGGTTCCCATACCTCTTGCAACAACCGCTGCATGGCTTGTCATACCTCCTCTTACAGTAAGAATACCCTGTGAAGCCTTCATACCTGTAATATCTTCTGGCGATGTCTCAAGTCTTACAAGAACAACCTTCTCTCCTCTTGCATTCCACTCTTCTGCGTCTTCTGCTGAGAAAACAATCTTACCACATGCAGCGCCAGGAGATGCTCCAAGACCTCTTCCTGCTGGAGTTGCAGCCTTAAGTGCAGCTGCATCAAACTGAGGATGAAGAAGTGTATCAAGATTACGAGGATCAATCATTGCAACTGCTTCCTTCTCTGTTCTCATCCCCTCATCTACAAGGTCGCATGCAATCTTTAATGCTGCCTGTGCTGTTCTCTTACCATTACGTGTCTGTAACATGAACAGCTTGCCATGCTCTACTGTAAATTCCATATCCTGCATATCTCTGTAATGTTCTTCCAGAGTTGCACACACATCCTTAAACTGCTCAAATGCTTCCGGGAACTTCTCACTCATTTCCTGAATATGCATTGGAGTTCTTACTCCGGCAACAACATCTTCACCCTGTGCGTTAGTAAGGAACTCTCCAAAAAGTCCTTTAGCACCAGTTGCAGGATCTCTTGTAAATGCAACACCAGTTCCACAGTCATCCCCCATATTACCAAATGCCATAGACTGTACATTAACTGCTGTTCCCCAAGAATAAGGAATATCATTATCTCTTCTGTATACATTAGCTCTTGGGTTGTCCCATGAACGGAATACAGCTTTTATAGCTCCGTATAACTGTTCCTTAGGATCATCTGGGAAATCCTTGCCAATCTTAGACTTATATTCAGCCTTAAACTGTGTTGCAAGCTCCTTAAGATCATCCGCTGTAAGCTCTACATCAAGCTTAACCCCTCTCTCATCCTTCATCTTGTCAATAAGCTCTTCGAAATATTTCTTGCCAACTTCCATAACTACATCTGAATACATCTGGATAAATCTTCTATAACAATCCCATGCCCATCTTGGATTGCCGGATTTCTGTGCAATTACATTAACAACGTTCTCGTTAAGTCCAAGATTAAGGATTGTATCCATCATACCCGGCATAGAAGCTCTTGCTCCAGAACGAACAGAAACTAAAAGTGGATTCTCCATATCTCCAAACTTCTTGCCTGTAATCTGTTCCATCTTCTCAATATGTTCGTTAATCTGTCCCATGATCTCATTATTGATTTCTCTACCATCCTCGTAATACTGGGTACAAGCTTCTGTTGTAATTGTGAATCCCTGTGGAACCGGAAGACCAATATTAGTCATCTCTGCCAGATTCGCACCTTTACCACCGAGAAGCTCACGCATATCTGCGTTACCCTCTGTAAACAAATACACCCATTTCTTTCCCATAACAAAACCTCCATAATTTAATATTCAGTTATTTAAGTAGTATATTTCTTAGCTTGTTAAAATTATAACATAGTAATCGTTTTCGTGCAACCATAAATGTATTTATTTTAATACAATTTTATATACAAGCCTTACATTTACAGAATATGCTTAATATGGGAAAATATTCATGCTGTACTAAATAGTACAACAATAGAGCCATCACTGAAAACACAATATAAGGAGGATTTTTCTATGCCTAAAGACCCTGTTATGCTTTTAAGCTTTGTCAATACACAACTTCGAGACAATTACAATTCATTAGAGGAACTGTGCAAATCTTATATGATTTCTGAGGAAGAAATAACCAATAAGTTAAAATCAATTAATTATGAATATAATAATGAAAAGAACCAGTTTATCTAGTTCTGTATAAATATGTCTTAATCTGATTATTGATTCGTTGTTCATGATACCTATAGGTAGTCGCATTATCACTTGATTTATAGGACATATCCAGGCAGAATCCTTATTCAACCTTCACTTTTTCTTCCAATCTGCCTATAGATAAACTTCCTCGTGCCTGCCTGATAGGTATATTCCTGCAATTTCATGTATTTCTGCCTGAAATTTGCCTATATAGATTGATTATTTATTGTTCTTATAGGAACACGCAGAAGTAAGTTCCTGAACAGAAACAGACTTTTCCATAAAATAAAAGCAATGCCAGTATCCACTCTTCCCAGCATTGCTTTATCTTTATATATTATATTGTCAGCTATCACTCCATATCCGGACACTTGTATCCCGCATTAATCATATTAGCTCGCAGCTTTTCTACACTTACCCCTAGCTTTTGTGCACCCTTTTCCATACTTATGCTCTCATCTTCGACCAGTGAATATATCATTTGGTTGCCTTCTTCTCTTCCTTTCTGAAGTCCTTTCTCAATTCCCCTGTCTTCAAGTCTCTGCGCTACATCACACATATTGCTCACTCCTTCCTTATCTGACAATATCTCTTCATATC
>ERZ780030.25-NODE-25-length-93591-cov-9.775562_pt1 | contig 93591 bp, 71 predicted proteins | sample MGYA00511857_ERZ780030 | MGnify/ENA primary metagenome ERZ780030 (study PRJEB29588, sample SAMEA2162530) | human gut metagenome | biome: human gut; feature: human-associated habitat; material: faeces | place: Denmark | collected 2008/2010 ... | reverse complement strand
GCGGAGCGTTTTTACTTACTAGGACAATTTCAACGAAATTTCCTAGCAAGTAAAAAATGAGCCATACACTTTTCATTAATTGAATTGTGTATAGCTCATTTTATATATTTATGACGATATACCTAAAAATCTTAAGTCATATATTTTAAATTGTCTTAAAAATAACATTATATATTTCTTACAACTAAACCTCAACTTTTACTTTATCAAGTTTCCAGATATCCTGAACATATTCCTCAATTGTTCTGTCTGATGAGAATTTACCAACATTACTTACATTGATAATTGCTGACTTAGCCCAGCCTGCTTCATCTCTGTAAGCTGCTTCTACTTTCTTCTGTGCTTCATCATATGACTTGAAATCTTTAAGAATAAAGTATCTGTCTGCTCTGTCTGTGTAATTAGTATTTAATAATGAATCATAAATAGGTCTGAATCTGTCAGGATCCTGTGGTGAATAGAAACCATTGATTAACTGCATAAGCACTTTTCTGATGTCCATATCGTTATTAAAGATATCCATTGGATTGTATCCGCCATTGTTCTCGTAATTGATAACTTCATCAGAACTCATACCGAAGATAAATGCATTTTCCTTGCCAACTTCTTCTACGATTTCTACGTTTGCACCATCCATTGTACCAAGTGTAAGCGCACCATTTAACATAAATTTCATATTACCTGTTCCTGATGCTTCCTTACTTGCTGTTGAAATCTGTTCACTTACATCTGCTGCCGCAAATATAATCTCAGCATTTGATACTCTGTAATTCTCTATAAATACAACCTTGATTTTACCATCAATTGATTTATCATTATTAATTACATCTGCTACGCTGTTAATAAGCTTAATTGTAAGTTTCGCAATCCTGTAACCTGCTGCTGCTTTTGCACCAAATATAAATGTTCTTGGATAAAATTCCATATCAGGATGTTCTTTAATCTCATTGTATAAATACATTACATGAAGAATGTTAAGAAGCTGACGTTTATATTCATGTAAACGTTTAACCTGAACATCAAATATCGAACGTGGATCTACATCTATTCCATTGTGCTCTTTAATATATTTTGCAAGTCTTACCTTATTCTGGTATTTAATATTCATAAATTCTTTCTGGCACTTCTTATCATCTGCATATATCTCTAAATTCTTAATATGTGCAAGATTTGTTACCCAGTCATCACCTATCTTACTTGTTACCCAGTCAGCTAATAATGGATTAGCATGTAATAAGAATCTTCTCTGTGTGATACCATTTGTCTTATTATTGAATTTCTGTGGCATCATTTCATAGAAATCTTTTAATTCCTGTTTCTCAAGTATCTCTGTATGGAGTTTTGCAACACCATTTACAGAAAATCCAGCACAGATTGCAAGATTAGCCATCTTAACCTGTCCGTCATATATAATTGCCATCTTAGCAATCTTCTCCTGATTACCAGGATATTTATTCTGAATCTCAAGTACAAATCTTCTGTTAATCTCTTCAACAATCTGATAACATCTTGGTAATAATCTTGAGAATAATTCTATAGGCCATTTCTCAAGTGCTTCACTCATAATTGTGTGGTTTGTGTATGCACAACATTTAGTTGTTACGTCCCATGCCTCATCCCAGTTAAGTTCGTATTCGTCCATCAATAATCTCATTATCTCCGCAACTGCTATAGTTGGATGAGTATCATTCATCTGGAATACAACTTTCTCATATAACTTCTTGACATCATCATGATTATCCATATATTTCTTAATAGCTGTCTGTACACTTGCTGATACGAAGAAATACTGCTGTTTAAGTCTTAATTCCTTACCTGCATAATGGTCATCACAAGGATATAATACTTCAACAATGTTTTTAGCAAGAGTTTCCTGCTCTGTTGCTTTCTGATAATCACCTTTGTTAAATGAATCAAGCATAAAATGCTGCATTGGTTCAGCATCCCAGATTCTAAGTGTATTTACCACGTTATTGCCATATCCTACGATTGGTAAATCATATGGAATAGCCTTTACAGAGCTATAATTCTCCTGAATGAAATGCTCTCTTCCATCTTCTCCACGTTCTACTCTGATATATCCACCAAATTTAACTTCACAGGCATATTCTTCACGTCTTACTTCAAATGGATTACCATTCTTTAACCAATTGTCAGGCACCTCAACCTGATAACCATCCTCTATCTTCTGTTCAAACATTCCGTACTTATATCTAATTCCGCAACCATATGCAGGATAGCCTAAAGTTGCAAGCGAATCCAAAAAGCATGCTGCAAGTCGTCCCAGACCACCATTACCAAGTGCTGCATCAGGTTCCTGATCTTCAATAGCATTTAAGTCAAGTCCTAATTCTTCAATAGCTTCTTTAATCTCTTTTCTTGCTGCAAGATTTATAATAATATTTCCTAATGCTCTACCCATAAGAAATTCCATTGACAAATAGTATACTGTCTTAGCGTCCTGTTTCTCATATTCTTTATGAGTTGCAATCCATTGGTCAATGATAAAATCTTTCAGTGCATAAGCAACACCCTGATATTTCTCTAACTGTGATGCTTCATCTAATGTCTTACGTGAAGTAATCTTCACATAATCATTTACTTCTTTTTTGAATTCTGCTTTGGAAAAAGTATCCATTATAATCCTCCATTCTGCAACCACTCCTTGTTGCAACTGTAATATATAATTCGCAAAATCCTTCTCTTAATACATAATATTTTGCTAATTCCCAATATAAGGTATATTATATCGTGATTTTTTATTATTTTCAATCATATTAGAAGATAAATTATACAATTGGTCAGTTTTTCACTGATATTTGATTTTCCAAAAACATATATTTAAGATGATTTTAAAGTAAATGTTTATTGTTATATCTTATCAATTACATAATACCACTGCTTTACAATCGGTACCTCATTTCCATTTTCATCGACATCTGACACTCCGGCATGATAATCTGTATATTTTATGTATATCTCATTTTCAACATAATAGACATATATTTCCTGGGAATATGCAGTTTTTATACAATAATACTGCTCACTCTCTTTAAACTGTTCCTTTTCTATAGGTTTCGCCGTTAATAATGTATTATATTCACCGATTGCTTCTTTTTGTGTAATTTCCATTCCTTTTACACTGAATTCAACATCTTCATCTACTTTTATTATTGGTAAATCCTTTCCGCAATACTTTAGCATGTCTCTTATTTCATCTTGTAGTTTTCCCTCATCTTGAAAATAATATTTCCTGCCATTATATCCTGCCGATTCTCTTCCTATAACCAGCCCAATATGTTCACCACCGGCAGTATAAATGCCTATTCCATAGTCACTTGTTGAAAATTGATGTTTCTTACCATTCTTTACTATAGTTTCAGCATTAATTTTGTCTATTATCTCTTGTATTGTTTCTTTATTATAAATTGTATATTTGTGTCCTCTGCCTGATACTGTTGCATATTGTATATCCCCGGTATCAACATCTATATGTATATCTTCCACTTTATCCGCCTTATTACCATTATATTTTCTCACTAAAATAATGGCTGCCACTAAGATTACGACACCTATCACGCATATAAGTTCTTTATATTCTTTTAACTTAATTCTCATACCGCACCTCCGTTAATAAATAATTATTTATAAACATGCATAAATTTTATTCCATAAGACGAATGAAGTCTTATATCATCATATGCTATATATTCAATTACACCTGTATCCCAACTATTAGCAACACATAGGAAATATTTCGAAGAATTATTCTTTTTTGACTTAAACCGCAAATATCCATATACTGTTACTGCATGTCCACAAATTTCCCATCTTTTATTATCATCACTATAACATTTTGTAGATATTCCCAATATAGATGGATATTTATTATTTACTGCATCTACAAAAAATGCACTTGATGGATTATTCTGTGCAGAATATGGCATATTATTAATTTTTCCATACCATTTAGCAAATGTACTTACAACATATCCTATATTATTTTGATTCATTACATATTCTTGCCCATATTTTTTTACACCTCCCATTGAATAAATTGTATAATATGCCCACAATATAGAATCTTTATCCCATGTCTTAAAACAATTATAATGTGCTAATACATTTAGTATAGCAACAGCCGCACAACAATATTCTTTATTTATTTCATCACAATAATCCTGACCAAATTTGTATACTCTAGGTATATATCTTGATAATGCTAATTTATAATCATTTAATATGTATTGATAATTATCTAAAAAAATACTAAATAATTCATTTGTTTTATTTATTGATTTATCATAAAACGCACCAACTTCATCTGTAGAATTTTCATAATCAACCAAGTCATATGTAAATTCATCCTTAAATATAACTTTCTTATTTTCTAAATTCTCTTCTGGAAAATATGTTTCTACAAAGCCTCCATGATAACGTTCTACCATAAATTTTATCAATTCCTGATTTGAAATATCATATATAAAATATCCATAATTTATATCATTTGCTGATATGTTAATAGCATATTGTATAATTTCCCCAATATTATTATAAATCGGTGTTATATTTGATATTTTCCATTCCAAATCATCATAAAACTCTTCAACCACATCCCCAATTTCATCTTCTATCGTATAAGCTTCCTCATTTACCTCTGTTGCCTGAACATAAGCTGCTTCCCCAAACAAAAGTAAAAACACTACACTAACAACTAAAACACTACTTACTACTCTCTTAATTTTTTTATTCATATAAACCTCTTTTCTGAGCGATTACCTATATAAATGGTAATTCATATGCTACAATACTTCCCATTTACCTCTCTACCCTATTTGCCTCGCTCACCTCAAATAGAGCTGTCTAAAATTGTAAATTATGCACAATTTTTAAACTATTTTGTCACTACATATATACAATATATCATAACTATTATCAACATACAAGCATTATTGCTCATACAATTGTTTTGTATCTACAAATAAAATTTCTTTTTTTAATATTGCTTTAACAAAGCTTTATCGCATTATAAACCATTCTTTTCCAATTAAATGTAATTTATTTACCCATCCCGTAAATACACCTTTTTAATACATATAATATACATTTTTCCCTTTTAACATAGATTAATTATCCATTCTTCCCAGAACTCAATATCAATTTCAACTTAATCCACACTTTCAACTTCACATTTCAACTCTATATGGTCTGTCCATCTGTATATCCAATAACATTTTAACAATTGCATTATATTCTTCCCTATCAATCTCCATTGGTTCCCATTCAGCTAATCTTTGAAAATATCCCTCTCTCAATATGTCGTTCAATCTCTCATAATCCGGAATACATTTATCAAAATCGAGGTCCCAAAGCATTTTACTATCGTGTATCATATCTGCGATAGTCCCTGTCTTAATTATAAAGTGTCCCTCTTTTCTGTCATATTGTCCTTTATAATCAGCTTCCGGTAATAAATAATACTCTATCTTCATCTAATTCCTCCTTTCTAAACGCCTTTCTCATTATTCTTCGCTATTAATAATTTCATTCAGAAGTCTTCCTTAAAATGCTGTTTAAATAAATAATATTATTAAGTATATAATAACGAAAAAAACTGCTATGTGCAAGAATTTTGCCACACAGCAGTTTTTATTTAACTTAATTATAATTCAATGATAAATCAACGAAACTCAACGAAATGATGTCGGGGACAAAAGCCCCGGCATCATAATGTTTTTATAATTAATTTTTCTTAACGCCCATTACAACGTCTTCGCCATTGATGTTCCATTCTTTCTCATAGCCCTCAACTGAACCAATAACTAAGTCAGTTGCCATAACTTCTGAAATAATGCCATCTTTATTCTTTGTCATTATGTCTGCAACCTTATCATTGCCTTTAGCATAGATTGTAATCTTATCCATAACTTCAAAGCCGGCTTCTTTTCTCATTGTCTGAATCTTACTAATGATTTCTCTTACAAAGCCCTCTTCAAGAAGTTCAGGTGTAAGATTTGTATCAAGAACAACTGTTATCTTGTTGTCGCTCTGTGATACATAACCCTCAGTCTGGGCGATGTCGATAAGTAAATCATCTTTTTCAAGAACAACTTCTCCACTTGGTAAATCAAGTTTCAACGAACCATTTGCATTAACTTCGTCCATTGCTGCATTTCCGTCTAATGCCGAAAGTGCCTGTCTGATTTCTCCTAACTGTTTACCGAATTTTGGTCCGACAGTCTTAAGCTGTGGTTTAAAGCTGTATGAAGAAAATGCTCTTACATCATCTGTAAATTCAACATTTTTAACGTTAAGCTCATCAGCGATAATATCTGTATAGAATTCTGATAAATTGAAGTCAGCTTTAACATACATCTTGCCAATTGGCTGTCTGTTCTTAATATTAGAAGCATTTCTGCATGCACGTCCCATAACAACCACCTCTAATAAATCTTCCATATCTTCTTCTAACTTCTTATCGATATGTTTCTCATTTACTACAGGGAAGTCGCAAAGATGGATACTTTCCTTAGCATCTTTATCAATACTTCTTACTAAGTTCTGGTAAATGTCTTCTGTCATAAATGGAATCATTGGTGCAGCGGCTTTACAGATTGTTACTAATGCTGTGTAAAGTGTCATATAAGCATTTATCTTATCCTGCTCCATTCCTTTTGCCCAGAAACGTTCTCTTGAACGTCTTACATACCAGTTACTCATTTCATCTACAAATTCATCTAATGCTCTTGCAGCTTCAGGTATCCTATATTTATCAAGGTTATCATCAACTGCTTTAACAGTTGAATTCAACTTAGATAATAACCATTTATCCATTACACTTAATTTATCATAATCAAGTGTGTAATTCATTGGATTGAATTCATCAATATTTGCATAAAGTACATAGAATGCATATGTGTTCCAAAGTGTACCCATGAATTTACGCTGTCCCTCAGTAACGGCTTTATCATGGAATCTGTTTGGAAGCCATGGTGCACTGTTTGTATAGAAATACCAACGAATTGCATCTGCTCCATGTGTCTGTAATGCATCAAATGGATCAACTGCATTTCCCTTTGATTTAGACATCTTCTGACCATTTTCGTCCTGTACGTGTCCAAGAACGATTACATTTTCATATGGTGCTTTGTTAAATAATAATGTTGACTCTGCCATTAATGAATAGAACCAGCCTCTTGTCTGGTCAACAGCCTCTGAAATAAACTGTGCTGGGAACTGCTGTTCAAATAAATCTTTATTCTCAAATGGATAATGATGTTGTGCAAATGGCATTGCACCTGAGTCAAACCAGCAGTCAATAACTTCAGGAACTCTGTGCATATCTTTACCACATTTTGGACACTTAATTGTTATCTCATCAATGTATGGTCTGTGAAGTTCAACTGTCTGAGCCTTAGGATTACCACTCATTTTCTCAAGCTCATCACGACTTCCAATAGCATGCTGGCATCCACATTCACATTCCCAGATGTTAAGTGGTGTTCCCCAATATCTGTTACGTGAAACGCCCCAGTCCTGGATATTCTCAAGCCAGTCGCCAAAACGTCCTTTACCGATAGATTCAGGAATCCAGTTTACTGTGTTATTATTTCTTACAAGGTCATCTTTAACGGCTGTCATCTTGATGAACCATGATTCTCTTGCATAGTAAATAAGTGGGGTATCACATCTCCAGCAGAACGGATAATCATGTTCGAATTTTGGAGCATCAAATAATTTTCCCTCTGCATCAAGGTCTTTTAATACCTCTGGATCTGCTTTCTTAACAAATAATCCGGCATAAGGAGTTTCTTCTGTCAAATCACCTTTACCATCTACAAACTGAACAAATGGTAAGTCATAATTACGTCCTACCTTAGCATCATCTTCACCAAATGCAGGTGCAATATGAACGATACCAGTACCATCTGACATTGTTACATAAGTGTCGCATGTTACGAAATGAGCTTTCTTATTCTGTTTCTTTGCTGCATCTCCTGCACATTTATATAATGGTTCGTATTCTTTATATTCGAGGTCTTTTCCTTTATATGTTTCAAGAACTTCGTAATCCTTACCCTCTACACCTTTCTTTTCAGCAAGACCGCCTAAAACTTTATCTAATAAAGCTTCTGCCATATAATAAACATATCCGTCTGCTGCTTTAACTTTACAATATGTCTCATCAGGGTTTACACAAAGTGCAACGTTAGATGGCAATGTCCAAGGAGTTGTTGTCCATGCAAGGAAATATGCATCTTCACCTACAACCTTAAAACGTACTACTGCTGAACGTTCTTTAACTGCTTTATATCCCTGTGCTACCTCATGGCTTGATAAAGGTGTTCCACAACGAGGACAATAAGGTACAATCTTAAAGCCTTTGTATAATAACTTCTTATCCCAAATCTGTTTTAATGCCCACCATTCAGATTCGATGAAATTGTCATCATATGTTACATATGGATTATCCATATCAGCCCAGAAACCAACAGTACCTGAGAAATCTTCCCACATTCCTTTGTATTTCCATACGCTTTCCTTACATTTCTTAATAAATGGATCAAGACCATACTCTTCAATCTGTTCCTTACCATCTAAGCCTAATAATTTCTCTACTTCAAGCTCTACAGGGAGACCATGTGTATCCCAGCCTGCTTTTCTTGGAACCATATAACCTTTCATTGTTCTGTATCTTGGAATCATATCCTTTATAACTCTTGTAAGAACATGACCGATATGTGGTTTACCGTTTGCTGTTGGAGGTCCGTCATAGAAAGTATATGTCTCTCCCTCTTTACGGTTTTCCATACTTTTCTTAAAAATGTCATTGTCTTTCCAGAATTTTCCAACTTCTTTTTCTCTCTCAACAAAATTGAGATTCGTAGATACTTTCTTGTACATTCTAAAATTCCTTTCTTAATTTATTTCCTATACCGATTAGAGTTTCAAAGGAGCTTTTGATGCCCTAATCCTATACACTAAAAAGAGAGCTTATCCTGTAATAGGACGAAAGCTCTCTAACGTTATACCACCTGTTACAGACATACTATATCAGATATAATCTGATGTTTATATGCGTTCCCTTTAACGTTGGAAATACGTCAGTCTCTACTCTTCTTCTGATTCGTATCTATTAATTAATAATATAAATACGATAATTTCGGACTGCAGCTCCGGAGTGATATTCGGTCAATGCTTACTCATATCCCTTTCCACCATATGGGACTCTCTAAAACTTTCTGCATAGACTTACTGTCTCTTTCATAGCCTTTACTCATTTGAAAATTATTATACTAATGCTGTTTGTAAATGTCAATTATTGATTTTCAAAAAATTATGTTCAAGCAATTTCTATACAATTTCACAATCAGAATTATTATATTTCAAAATACGGAACATATTTAATCGAATACTTTCCTTTCGGAAACAGATATTTATACAAATCTATAAAATAATCATCTGTCATACTTGCCAGATAATCTACCACAATATCATCTTTATTCTCATTTGCATAATCTCTTCCATCTTTATAATATCCTCTGTTCAAATTAACAAAATCAATGTGATGTGTATAGATGACTGACTTTTTATTTTCCTCTTCTAAATCTTTAATCATCTTATCATATATTTCATAGAACATCGGCTCAATATTTTCAGAATATAATCTGTCTAACTTCTCGTTTAAATAGATTTTCTCATAATTTTCCCTTTTAGCTATCTTGATTGCCTGATAATATTTCTCGTCCATATATAGATAATCTTTGCCATAACTGTTCTCGATAATATTAACCACCAGATTATTAGTCATATCCGCATTTTCCACACCGATTCCATTATCCTCGAACTTAACACTGCTGTCTATGAAGCCGGCTTTTCTTGCATCCTGTCGGTCTTTACCCAGATAAGCAATCATATCGCAGATTCTTACCACACAGCCCTCAAGTGTCATCGGAATAAGTTTATCAATTTCATCTTTATCCGTATAACATCGCTCGACCATTTCATCGTACTTATCAAATGTAAGTCCTTTCTTAGGTCTGTATTCCTGCATCTCAAATTCACCGTTATGACATATTATTCCGTCTAAGGTCTGTAAGCTTATATTCCTCGCAAATAAATTATCAAGCACACGTACACTATGAACATTATGATTAAAGTATCGTCCTGTTCTGCCATTGTATATTTTATTAAGTATTCTCTCTCCTGCGTGGCCAAATGGTGTATGTCCTATGTCATGTCCTAATGCAATCGCTTCTATTAAGTCGATATTCAATCCTAGAATGTTTCCTATATTTCTTGCAATTCTTGATACTAACTGAACGTGTAAGGCTCTCCTTGTAATATCATCATTTTTATAAAATGAAAATACCTGCGTCTTATCTGCATATCGATTATAATATGGACTATGTATAATCTTCTCAATATCTCTTACAAATGCAGGTCTCCATAGATTCTCCTTATCCATATTAGGGTTTCTTCTTATAATATCTGTATTTTTACATGCATATGGGTTCTTATAATTATTTTCTCTATCATTAGTAATTCTTTTTACCATTTCTTCGGATAACTTTTCATACTTCATAATTAACCTCATTTCTTACATAAACTATATAACAAATAGCGACTCTCAAACCCGCACTTTGCACTTGTGTCAAGTAAGTACCAAATAATCCACTTATTTGTATAAAGTAAATACCAAATAATTTACTTTCAAGAAACATCGAAAACCGACAGTTTCTGAAAGCATTCCTTGTATATAAGTATATCATTGAACCTGCATAAAGTCATCCACATTCCACTCAAATTTAATGCTCCATAGATTTCTATAATTCGAATAACATTGATTTAGAACGCATAAACTACTATCCATTATAAGTTTTTTGTTGTCATTTGTTTAAAAAGATAGTAAAATATATTACAAAATTATTACATAACGAATAGGTGAACGTATGAAATTAATAAAACACTATAAATATATAGGCATATTAAGTATAGTTCTCTTAGTTTTTATTCTGATTATTTTATTTAAATCTGATATTACTATATTTAAGTCTGACAAGAAAACTTCATCAGGTTCAGACAATCAATCCATAAATACAGCATTAATTATAGATTCTGAACTTCATAAGGAAGAAATCTCCCAGTTGAAGCAAAGTGTAGCTGATTGCTCTGATAAATATGATAAGAAATATTCAGTTTTCAAGACTGATGACTGCAATGGTTCTTACGAAAAGACAATTGATAGTGCCATTAAGTCTGGTGCAACACTTATTATCTGTCCTGACTCAACGTTTGAAGAAACTGTTTATGATATCCAGAATTCATATATCGGTGTATACTTCCTGATTATTGATGGTATACCACATAATAGTGATGCATCAGATGCAACACTTAATTTTAATTCGATATCGCTAACTTTCAGCGAGGCTGAATTAGGTTTTCTTGCCGGTTATGCTGCTGTATATGAGGGATATTCGAAGTTGTCATTTGTTGGAGTTGATAATGATATTAAGTCGCTTCATTATTATTATGGTTTTCTGCAGGGTGCAGATTATGCAGCTAAAGATACTAATCGCAAAGATATACATATTTCTTCAACTTTTACTTCTATCGAAGACTACGATATATCATTAAATAAAGCTTACGCAACTAAGCCTGATGTGCTGATAATATGTGACGAAGAACTAGTTAATAAATCACTTGATTTTGCCACCGAAAATGATGTGAAGATAATAGCCTGCGATGACAGTTATCCTAAAGACAGTGAAAATATAATTGCCAATACAGTTAAGAATTATTATCTGCCTATATATGATTATCTTACTAAATTCTATAAGAATAATTTTGAATCAGGTAAAGTCATCGAATATTCAACATCTGAAGAGGCTGTATCTCTCATTTACAATACATCATCATTTACAAAATTTGATTCTAAAATATATGATTCAATATACCAGAAGCTTGCAAGTGATGAAATTCAGATAATAAGTGATACAACCGTAAGTCCGGAAGAGATTGGTTTAACTAATATTAAATTAGACTAGAAACATTTACATATACAAACTTTAATATATCATCAGCTCTTCACATTTAACTGTACCGAAGTATTCACTTTTTTAGCAATTCCTTTTCCGGAATTAGGATATTTACTTGAATATATCTGGTCGCTTATGAATAAAGTCAAAAGCACTATGCATATGATTATGGTGAATTTTGCATTAACTCTTCTGAACAGACTATCTATAATAGGAGCAACGATATAGACAAGTGCCATTCCTCCCACACCGAATACGAATAATCCTTCAGCGCATATACGTCCGTTAAGGTTAAGAAAATATCCGCTGTAATCCCACCATCTCATTCCTTTGGTTAATTCTAAGTAATAAGATGTGAAATATTCTACCACTCCACATATAAGAACCGTTGCTAAGAATTCTAATATAGGCCATTTTCTTAACCTGTAAAGTAATACAAGAATTAGTATTCCTCCCGAACCATATATCGGAAGCCATGGTCCATGCAGAACACCTCGGTTAATAAAGATTCCACGCTTGAATAAATGTATGCTGACTTCCCATGTCCAACCGAGGAATGAGAAAATGAAAAACATAAATATTAAAGATGCTACCGAATAACGTCTGAGATAATGTATTTTTAATGGTCTGTCCTTCTTCTGTGTTATCATATTAGGCGATAATCTATCAGGATATGTCTTTCCTTCTATCGCTGCTTCTGCTGCAATAACCACCAATTCACGTTCTTTCTCAGTCTGGAATCTTTTCTCATCAGGTCTGTTATGCAAAGTAATTCCGAAATTTTTCTCTATAAAGCCACGTAATCCCTTGTACTGTGGCTCGATTTTAACCTCTTCTCTTATCTTGATTACATCTGCATACTTCTCTTTTAAGAGAGCTGTATCAGCTTTTTCAAATAAATAAATATCATTAAATATTGATATATTTTCGATATTATTTTCTATTGCAAGGCTTCTGATTTTCGTATAATATTCGGAAAAAAATGCTGTTTTGTATGCATTTGCATAGAACAAATCAGTTAATCCAAGTGTGACGATACCTAATATGTCCCACCACAGAAATGTAAGTTCATAGACAAAACATTCGAATTTATGTCCATTCATCATTTTTCTTGATAAATTTATGCAATCTTTCCAATGTATATCAGGATTCTCGGCTACAATATAAGGCACCATATAATATGAATATCTCTTAACCACTGCACCCACAATCGTTAATGACCACAGAAAATAAAATATATACTCCATAAGCATATTGACGCACACATTTATCCATTTTCTTGCCTTGATAAAGAATAGAAAACGTTGTGGTGTAACTCTTTCATAAGTACGGCATTCCAGAAAAATTCTTCTGGCAACAGCTTTGTAAGTATTCTTAATGAGAAACCAGAAGCCGACTATGATTGTCATTATCACAATCACGACTATACCAATAATTGCATCTTTAGACAGCCCTATCTGATAAAATATCCTGACTATTTTTACAAATATAGAACCACTCGTAATTCCATTTACTATTTCTGCAAGATGTCCTCTGCTCCTGCCAAGTACTTTATTACCAGATTCTTTTGAACTTTCCACAGCATTTTTCTTAATTATATTTGCTTCCTGTTCGCCCTGCTCTAAATTACCTTTCAGAACTTCCTTGACAACGTGTAACAGTTCATTGCCCTGACTTTCTATTGTATTGTCTATCAGAATTTTTTCATGAGTTTTTGTCTTAGACTTAGTAGACAGATTCACAAAATCAAGACTGTCTGCGAATTCTGTTCCAAAAAATGCTGCCAAAAGACATACCGCCAGCAGTATTCCATAATGATGCAACACTGTACTTCTGGCTCTTTTTTTCATCTCTTTCCTTGTACCCATAGATTCTCCAATCTGTTTTGAAGTATTTTTTTTAAAAGCATTTGCAAATTTATTTTAAAGTATTTTTCAATTTATTTTAAAGTGTTTACAAATTTATTTTGAAGTATTTTTAATTAACTTTTAAAATGTATATTAACCACGCTTATCTCTGATTTTGTACCTACTCTCATATTAGGACCAAATAATCCGACTCCTGATGTAACAATATTATGCATTTTTCCCTTTTTCAAATATCCATATGCATTTTCCCACATTAATTTTATTGTCAGATTGCCGGGAAATAACTGACCATCATGTGTATGTCCGCACAAATCCACGTCTACACCGGCTTTTGCAAGGGCTTTCAACTGGCTTGGTTCATGGTCAATTACTATTATAGGCTTATCTTTATCCATTGATGCTGTAATTTCTGATGGTGTCTTTCGCTTAGTAATACCTCTTCCAGGGCGTCTTGCATCCGGTCTTCCATAAAGATATATTTCATCATCTATCATTACTGCTTCATCTTTTAATAATTTAATTCCAGCATTTTCAAGGAACTCGTCCATCTCAATACTGCTTTGCTTCTTATCTTTGCCGCCGAATGTAAATCCTGCGAGAATGGGTTCTTCTATATCATGATTGCCGTAGCAGGCATAGACACCATATTTTGACTTAATTCCACGTAAGACTCTGGCGAGTTTGTCAGGTTCTCCAACTGCTTCCCATTCATTGTCAAAGATATCTCCTGCAATTACAACAAGGTCGGCATCCTGTTTATTAATTTTATCCACCATTCTCTGCATCTGCGATACACCAATGTTATATCCTAAGTGTAAATCCGCTACAAGAACAACTTTCATGGAATCCATATCTCCAGCCTCTTTGTCTACAGTAATGTCGTATGATGTAACCCTAATAATTCTTGCATTGATAACACCTAATATTGAAGTTGCAATTATTACTACTGAGCAGAATATTCCCACAAATCTATGTATCTGGTTTGAACGTTTTGAGGTGAATTTTATCTTAAGTACACGCACAATGATTATTCTTGCCAAATCTACTATAATTATCGTTAGTGCAATGTATAGTAAAACTCCAAGCCAATAGTTGCCTATCAATTTCATTATTCTTCTGAAATGTCCTGCCGGCAGGAAAAATGCTATCAGAAATGATAATGCAAAAAATACATATAGAATCGTTGGCAGTATCCAATATTTCTTCTTCTCAAATGCCGGAAACCACGATTTAAACCACCACATAATCTTACAAAATAAATATGCATTTACCAATATATATAGTGGTGCTAAAAATACAGCAATCATTTTCTTCCTCCACGTTTATGTTAAAGTTGTATTTGTCCGTTCGCATTATAATACATAATGTTTTTATTTGTCAAATAATAGAATTAAGAATGTCTCTTGCGACATTCTCCGCCTGCGGCGGGTTGCGATAGCAACATTTTCCGTTCCGCCGCAGTGCGATCCTCGCGGAGCGTTTTTTACTTACCAGGACAATTTCAATAAAATTTCCTGGTAAGTAAAAAAGCCGGAGGCAGAATACTTTCCGTCTCCAACTTTATATAAATTGAATTTACTTATCTATGATTATACAGTCTCTACCTTAAGCATATTTGTTGTTCCTGAAGTTCCAAGAGGTACTCCGGCAGTAATAACAGTATTATCGCCATCTTTAAGATATCCTTTGGCTTTAACCTCCGCAACTGCATGTTCAAATAATTCAAATGTATCTTTTTCTTCTTTAATAATAATAGGTGTTACACCCCATGACATATTAAGCTGTCTTGCTACATTATCGCTCATTGCACATGCTATAATTGCACAATCAGGTCTGTATTTAGATACCATTCTGGCTGTTCTTCCTGATTTAGTAACTGTAACGATTGCCTTAGCTCCGATATCATATGCTGTAGTACATGTAGCATGAGAAATAGCATCTGTTATCTCAATCTTTCCTGTTCTTGATAATGCGAAGAATCTCTTTCTGTAATCAATATCTTCTTCTGTTCTCTCAGCAATTCTTGCCATTGTCTGAACTGCTTCTACCGGATATTTACCAGCAGCACTTTCACCTGATAACATTACAGCACTTGTTCCATCATAAATAGCATTTGCAACGTCTGTTGTCTCAGCTCTTGTAGGTCTTGGATTCTTAATCATTGAATCAAGCATCTGTGTTGCTGTTATAACCTGTTTACCTGCATTGTAAACTTTCTTAATGATCATTTTCTGCATAACAGGAACATCTTCATTAGGAATCTCTACGCCCATATCACCTCTGGCTACCATAATACCATCTGAAACTTCAATAATTTCATCAATATTTTTAACACCCTGCATATTCTCTATCTTAGAAATGATGTTAATTGACTTACAATTATACTCATCTAATATCTTTCTTATCTGAAGAATATCATCTGCACATCTAACAAATGATGCTGCGATAAAATCAAATCCCTGCTCAATACCAAATATAATGTCGCTTCTGTCAACATCACTTATATATGGCATTGATAAATCAACGTTAGGAATATTTACACCTTTATGGTTAGATACAGGTCCACCACATATTACTTCACATACAACATCAGTATCTGTAACTTCTAATACTTTTAATTCAATTAATCCATCATCAATAAGTATTCTTGTTCCTACTTCAACATCCTTAGGAAGTCCCTTATATGTTACTGAAGCAATCTCCGAATTACCCATTAATTCTCTTGTGGTAAGAGTGAATTTATCGCCATTCTCTAACATAATCTTTCCATCTTCGAAATCTCTGACTCTGACTTCTGGTCCTTTTGTATCAAGCATGGCTGCTATCGGAAGGCCTAACTCTTTTCTGAATTTCTTAACTTTATCTAATCTTCCTTTATGTTCTTCATGTGTTCCATGAGAGAAATTGAATCTGGCAACGTCCATACCATTCTTCATTATTCCCTTTAAAACTTCATCATTATCTGTCGATGGTCCAAGTGTGCAAACAATTTTCGTTTTTCTCATTCTTATACCAATGCATTATCGTGGATAAGTTCCTCGAAACTGCCCATAAAACAGATGACACAAGGCAGTGCAATAATCCTTTCTTTATATTCTCTATGTCACACTAGAAGTATAATTCACTTTGTCGATTTAATCAATTAAATTTTGATTCAATGTTTACGTCATTTTTTATTAATATTGTATAATTTTAATTAATCCGTCAATAATCCTATCATCAATCGAAAGGAATGAATTTAGTTATGAAATCAAGAAAAAGAACATATTCTCTGCCAATTTTTATTGTCTCAATTATTATAGGACTTGCATATGCTTACATAACTTCTAAACCGAACAACGATATCTCCACAATACAACAGGGCATCTCTCATAAAATAATTCGTTTTCACGTTATTGCCAATAGTGATTCTGATGCTGACCAGGCGCTCAAGTTAAAGGTCAAAGAAGCAGTTGTCAATTATACTGCAGAACTTCTTTGCAATTCCAAAAGTATTAGTGAAACAGAAGATTTATTATCATCTCATACCAACGACATAATCTCAATTGCCAACAACGTTATCTCCGAAAATAATTATGATTATCCAGTCACTGCCGAGATTACTGATACTTATTTTCCAACCAAATCATATGGCAGCTATACATTTCCTCCCGGAACATATAGAGCTTTCCAGATAAAAATCGGTGAGGCAAAAGGTAAAAACTGGTGGTGTGTTCTATATCCTCCACTTTGCTTTATTGACATTTCACATGGCACAGTTAATCCGGAAAGTGAAGAATTATTAAAAGAGACACTTACAACCGATGAATTTCAGGCAGTTTCAGATGAATATACGGTAAAATATCGTTTTAAATATCTGACATTTCTGAATTACTTTATCAAATAAACTCTTGAATTTTTTGTTAATTGCATTAATTTGTCGATATTGTTTGTTCTTGTAGATTCTTTATATATTCAATAAACAAATTCTTTGAACAGAGTATCCGTCTATGACACTCTCTTTCATATTTCTTAATCTGGTGTGCCTAAATGCCATCATCTACAACGTTTATTACGGTACAGTAAATTAAACGCGCTTCGCTTGAACGGTAATTTACTGCACCGACCTTTTGTATCTGATGGCATATAACGCACACACACGATACGTCATAAATCAAGAGAGTATCATAGACGGATAACTCTGCTTTAAACGTTACAGGCATTGAATTAAAACCAATACTACAATGTAACTAAAAACAATATTTTGCAAATTAATGCAATACCACAAAATATGTCATAATTTATATACTCAAATTCACTACTGCAAATATTTCTAAAGTACATCAGTTAGCATAAAATTCAGCTTATTCTATACAAGTTTGTACTCCGTCTGTATTACAAACTTAATTTTCTCGTATAACTTATGTCTGTCTTCGTTATATTTCTTATATATATGCCTGTCTTCTGCACTCAGATATTTATAGACATTTATGAGATCACATTTATTTTCCTCAAGTAACGTCTGTAGATTATTATAAATTACTACTTTTATTAACTCATTTGCTTCATTTTCATCTATTGTAGAACCATTAATCGGTGAAATCATGCCTCTATACATAATTCTAACTTCTATGTTGTCATTATCTGATGTGCTAAGACTTATGTGGTAGGAATTTTTATCTATATGAAATTCATTTTCATTTCCATTTCCATTTCCATTTCCATTTCCATTTCCATTTCCATTTCCATTTCCAAGGACAATATACATCCCCTCACTTCCATTCGCAAGCCAGATATAATCTGCCATTTCTTCTTTGAACTCTCCCTTTACTCCCTCATCATTCATTATTATCATTCCGTCCTGGTATATCTCTTCATTTTTAATATTAAATATACTGATAATACATGTTTCTTCAGTTTTATTTATTACCTTTCGCACATCTTCAATTGTTGTTTTGCCATATTCTAAATTCTTGTCTGTCATATCGCTTATATATTTCCCCGGTAAATTAACTCCTTCCACGTCACTAAATCTTTCCACCGGCTCATCTGTCGCATATATATATACATTGTCTGAAAGTTCTGCTTCATTATTAAGCATTTTCACAATCTCATAGAATTTCTGATAGTCTTTGTATACATCAACATTCAGAATAATTGCCTGCACATTTGAGAAATCTATTTTCTTATCCGTACTTTTTTGATATGCCTCGTTCAGACCACCTATATTTTTCATTTTAAAGTTTCTGAAATCACTGTCTTTTTCGCCATTATTAAATGATAATATAACCTCATATTCTCCGTCATTGACACCAACAAATATACTGTCAACATATTCCCTGCTATCAATTTCCACCCGCTTTTCACCTGATGCCATAACTGTTTTAAATTTATTGTTTTCGTTAACAACTGCAACTACGCCAAAAGTTACTACCAGACCCGTTATGACATATTTTATAATGTTTATTCTTTTTAACTTCATACTTTCATATGGAAGATTCCCGTAATTCTTATTTTCCACATTTTCTTCATTTTGTTTACTACATTCTTTATTTCTGCTTTCAACATTTTTATTACCAATGTGGCATAACCCACACATCACATCCAACAGATTAAATATATTTCCAAACAAGCCTGTCAAGGTAACGATAAGCGCCATAATGAAGAATACAAGATACAAACCCCCCTGTTTTTCCAGAATCAAGCCTGAGATTTTAACTGTATCCATTAATTTCACAGTTGACTCATCGTTTTGCAATACAGTATTCAGTCCCAGATTGCCTACATTTAGTGCAAATATAATTATGTTTATTACAATTGCAACAGTAATTCCACTGAACACGTATTTTCTAAAAATAACATAATCCTCACTATCTTCTATAGAGAAATGGCTGCTTTCTAAAAGCAATATCTCTGCAGGCGAGAAAATCAGAAATAATATTACTGCTCCTTTGAGTGTTCGTCTTATACCTGATACAAATAACGGTGAAATGTAATAAATATCGACTCCCCTTATTGCAAATATAATTAATAATATAACAGGTATCATAAATACCATATACAGACACTCTGCTAACCGCCCTCTCGCTTCTATTCCCTTCGCAGCCCCATATAACGCAAGCAACAGAACCGGTACAAATATAAATACATAATTTAATTCATCTATGACCTCGATTTTGATTAACTTCGTAAAAAAAGCTATTGTCATTATAGCAAGAATGAAATATTTAATAAAAAATAAAAATGCAATTATTTTACTGCACAATTTGCCATAATATTTCTCCGTATAATCCCAGAAATTCCACTTAGTATACCTGCATATCCAGAGTATTACCGCTGTATATGCGTATGACAATATTCCTGCGATTAAAATTGCAAATATTCCATCGTGTCCGCTGTATTTTGCTGCAATATCTGTAGAAATAAGACTGCTGACAGCCAATACCTCTACAATAATAAGCCTTTTTATCTGTCGTGCTGATATCTTGTTATTCCCATACATTCTACTACCTCACTTAATTCTCTGTTTTCTGCGATTGTCTTTTCTTGCAAATACCGGCCTGCTCGTAAGATATTTAAAAGGTGCACGAATTATAAAATCCCTGCCCCTCTCAGCTCTGTTAATTTCTCCGCCTGCGACAGGTCCGAGATATGGAAATGAATAGCTTATCAGACCGCTAAGATGAATAAGTACACACATAATGCCTAATATATATCCGTATATCCCCCAGATTGCCGATGTGAGAATCAGAAAATATTTTATAATTCTAAATGAAGATGAGAATTCATTATTAGGAATAGTGAATGAACACAATGCTGTAAGTGCCACAACAATTACCACTATCGGGCTTGCTAATGAAGCGTCTACTGCTGCCGAACCAACGATAAGACCTCCTACTATCCCGATTGCATTTCCCATAGCTCCCGGTATTCTTACTCCCGCCTCTCTGATTAATTCAAATGAAATCTCCATAATTATGACTTCGACAAATACCGGATATGGTATTCCCCGTCTTGCATTTATGAATATCATCACAAGATTTACCGGTAATATCTCCGGGTGAAAATTAACAACTGAAATATATAATGCTGGAAGTGAAATTGCGAAAAACACAGCTATATATCTCAATATCCTTGTAAATGTAACAAGTCCCCAATGTTCAAAATAATCATCTGAGGTTTTCATAAATGACGAAAAATTAACAGGCAATACCAGTGCAATTGGTGAATTATCGACTAATACTACAACGTGTCCGTTTAACAGAAATTGTGCTGCCCTGTCAGGTCTTTCGGTTGTCATATATTGTGGAAATGGTGACAAATCATTGTCATTTGTAAGTTGTTCGATTACACCGCTGTCCATAAACCCATCAATCGTAAAGTCATCTAACCTTGATTTAATCTCTTTTAATAACCCTTTATCCACAATTGTATCCATATATAATAATGCAATTCCTGTATTGGTCCTGACTCCTGCGAATTGCTCTTCGATTTTAAGTTCATGACTTCTTATTCTCTTTCTCACAAGCATTTCATTAGTTTTATATGAACTCGAAAAACCTTCCTGTGAACCTCTTATTACCTGTTCATTTTTTGCTTCCTGAACTCCCATTCCGGGATAGCCGTCTCCTCTTATCTTTAATGCCTTATCTTCACCCTCTAGAATCAAGATTGCATTTCCTATCATTACACCCTTTATAGCATTTTCAATTGTATCGACTTTTTCTACATCTGTAAGTCCATACAGAACTTTTTTTATCGTAATGTCGCTTACCGTTTCCTCTAAGAAATATATACGTCCCCTAACCTCATCTAAATATTTCATATTTACATCAAGACATTTTACATCATTACAATTTTTGAATATATCATCAAGCATATTTTTGTTTTTCTCAAATGATTTAGACAAAAACATTGCACACCCTCCTACCCTGTTACATCTGCTACATAGGTATTAGTGTGTGCAATTCATAATCACTTATTCATAATTAACTTAAACTTCGCATATAAGAAATCTTATTAGCTTTTTTTCACTGCCTTTTCTGTTGTCAGATTATCTATAATTGTTTTCTCCTGATTATTAATATGAAGCTTGATTGCATTCTTTGCCTTATCAGGGTTTCTCTCAGATATTGCCTTTACTAAAGTATCATGTTCTGCTACAAGTATCTTTCGTTTATTCTCATCCTTAATATATTCTAATCGATATCTGTACATCTGCTCACGAAGATTATTAAGTATCTGTATGAGTCTCTTATTACCTGTTGTTTTATATATTACATCATGAAATGTCACATCTGCCTCTGCCATTACTGTAAGGTCATCTGATAAGAGTGCCTTTTTAAATGCTTCATTGCATCTGCACATTTCCTCTATATCTTCTCTCGTAGATTTCTTGCAGGATAATACAACTGCTAATTCTTCTAAATTCTTTCTTACCTCTAAAACGTCTGTCAGATCCTCTAAAGTAATCTCAGCCACCACAGCACCTTTTCGCGGTGTCATAACTACCAGCCCCTCTAATTCTAACTTTCTGATTGCCTCTCTTATAGGTGTTCTGCTTACGCCTAATTTCTGGGCAAGCGCTATCTCCATAAGACGTTCTCCCGGCTCTAAATCACCTTTTAATATCGCCTCTCTAAGTGTATTAAATACAACATCTCTTAGTGGCAGATAGTTATCAATTGCCATGCTTAACTCTTTCATAAGAACCTCCATTCTTCTTTCTCGTTGTATTCGGTATATACATATATGTTACATATGCCTGTTTCGTATAACCCAATGCCTTAATTCTCTCTTTCGCTCTATAAGCATCTTCTTCAATTCTGAATAAACCAAATACTGTCGGACCACTGCCACTCATAATTGCATTTATTGCATTTTCTTCCATCATTACCTGCTTTAATTCCTCAATTACAGGATATTCCTTAGCTGTTACCGTCTCTAATACATTTCCAAGTCTTGCTGCCACTCCATCAAGGTCCTTATGCTTAAGTGCCTCTATCATTCCATCAATATCAGGGTGTTCATTAATCTCATCTAATCTAAGATTCTCATATACAAATTTAGTAGATACGCTGATAGGTGGTTTGGCAATTAATACCGGACATTTAATCATATCAGGTAATTTTGTAAGTTTCTCACCGATACCCTCCGATAAAGCCGTTCCTCTCATAAGACAATATGGGACATCAGCACCGATTTTTACACCTCTGTCCATTAACTGCTGTAAAGTAAGTTTTAAATTAAACATTTTATTTATTCCAAACATTACAGTAGCGGCATCTGTACTTCCACCAGCCATACCTGCCGATACAGGAATGAATTTCTTCAATACTATTTTCACGCCATCTTTAATATTAAATTCATCAAAAAGCATTTTTGCCGCCTTATACACGATATTATTCTCATCAGTTGGAAGATAGAATAAGTTTGTCTCTATTTCAATTCTGCCTGTATCAGTCCTGGTTATCTCTATTCCATCGAAGATACCTACAGTCTGCATTATCATCCTTACATCATGGTATCCATCTTCACGTTTCCTAAGTACATCTAATGCTAAATTAATTTTTCCATAAGCTTTAAGATACATTTGTTCCACAACCAAATCCTCCTTTTTCTACACGTAACACTTTGTATACATTATACTTTACACAACTTAAAAATACAAGTTAAGTATTAATATTTTATCTCGTTTTGCCGATATTATTTAAAATAGATTAAGCGTATTACGCAGAAATGAGGTTTGATATGGACGTAAATGGAATTACAAGTGTAAGTACAAATTCTGTTGAAACTTACACATCCGGCAGTTCTTCTGCTAAAACCACATCTACTAAGAGCAGCTCATATGGTACGGATGCCGCAGCTGTATATGAGAAATCAGATGAAGCTAAAAAGGCTTCTTCTAACTCAGCATTAATTAAGAAATTAAAGGCAGATACCGAAAGCAGACTTAGTCAGATGCAGAATCTTGTTAAGGAGATGATGCTTAAACAGGGACAGACTTATACTAATGCAGACAGTATGTGGAAATTCCTTGCAAGCGGTGATTATACCGTAGATGCACAGACTGCTAAAGATGCAAAAGATGCTATTTCCGAAGATGGTTACTGGGGTGTTAACCAGACTTCACAGAGAATTTTTGATTTCGCAGTATCACTTTCAGGTGGTGACTCTGAGAAAATGGATAAGATGCTCGAAGCATTCAAAAAAGGATTCTCACAGGCTACAAAAGCATGGGGTAAAAACCTTCCAGATATTTCAAGCCAGACTTATGATGCGGTAATCAATAAATTCGATGATTACAAGAACTCTAAGACTGATACTGAATAAGATTAGATTGCAGATATACCAATATAGGATTATCTATAAGGTAATTACCTATAATTTAATTACCTTATAGGTAAAATTTAAGGAGTGCCGCACTAACATTGGCACTCCTTATTTATTTTCAAATTTTCTTGACTATCACAAGCATCTGTCCGCTCTTTAGTTCATCGGTTTTCAAATCATTGATTTGTCTTAAGCTATCCACAGTTGTATAGAATTTCTTAGCTATGCTCCACAAAGTATCGTCATTTTTCACAACATAACCCACAATTCCCGGAAGTTCACTTATCATTTCCATATCATAATCTTTTTCCTCTAAGTCAATAATTACATCTTTCGTCATTTTATCAAATACTATACAATCTAATAGGATTACTGCTTTTACCTCGATTTCATCGGTTCCTGTCATATTCGCCTGTATCTGTTCTGTTGCAGGCTTAATATTATAAATACTATTGTTATTAATGTTATTTACTTCTATTTTCTGGCTAAATGGAATGGTGTCTCTAAGACAGCATAATGGGTTCATATCGTCCGAACAAATATACAATATATCCGTTTCAATAACACCCTCTATAAGCAGACCATCTTCCGCAACGGATATGTCATCGATTTTAACATTCCCTATACAACTGCATATCTGTAATATATGTGTACCGTCCATATTTCTTGTTTTGAGTTTGTCGACAACCTTACATTTAGAAACATTTTTCATAAGAAGATTCTCATAATCTGTAGATTTCTTCTTAAGAATAACGTCCTTCTTATGCGAATAAGCATCTTTAACGATATCAAACTGCTGCTCTTCATATAACTTAATATCAATATTTACTATTCCATCTAACTGCAACATTCTCTGCTCGCCATCATAATCTGGTCTTGCTTCTATGTCAGCATTTGCAAGTTTTAGCTCGATATTTGGTATCATATCTTCACTACAACCCGGCACTTCAATTATTCCATTAAAAGGCATATTTGCATCTACCCATTGCAGTGGTCCATCATCTGCTGTATACAACACGAAAATGTCGATTTCACCGGAGACTCCTATCTTATCCTCCATAACCTTAACTTGCTGGCCAAACAGACTCGATGTACACCATATTATCTCATTTATATTTAATTTACCCGTACCAAGATTGATTTCCTCTCTGATTCTGAGCAAATCTCTCTTCCTTATAGCAATCTGGGTAAGTTCAATGCTATCCTTTATATATTCGATATTATCATCATCTATATCAACAGCAAACTCTTCATCACAAATATTTTCTGCAAGTGCAATTACAGTAATTACTGCTTTCACGCTAATTTTTCTGGAATTAATCACACTTACACTTAAATCATCGATAACTAAATCAACGCTTATCGTATCTCCCTCTTCTATTCCGTCCATATTTATAACCTCATCAAAAGGCATACTTCCCTCTAACTTATGTATCTCGACTGATGGATTCATCGCCTTATACATCATTACGAATTTAAGTTTTCCTTTAGTTAAAATCTTGTTCTGTGAAACCTTAATTCCATCTACTACGATATTTCCTGTCTCTGTAATTTTATTTCCAATATCGGGAAGTCGGTCAGCAACATTTACATCATCATCTAACGTAATCTGGCTTACGATTTTCCCTTTCATTTTATTCATATGAATATTTTTCCTTATCAGTGACATTACATTACCTCCCAGCATAATTTTCTTTTTTGATTTTGCTTTATACCACACACTCAGTATTTCTATCTGTTTTTATTCTATTTAAATACAACAGATTTATCAATATAATCTAATTTTATTACAATATAAGGATAGGTTACCATCTGGCTGACCACCTCATTCTTCGATGGTCCAAGAAATTCTGTCTTAACATATATTCCGTTCTTCGTTTCATATAATTCGCTTACACCAATGCTATATCCCCCTGTCGGCTGACTTCCGTATCCGATTATTATGTACAGACTATCATTATCAATAAATGTCGTTTTAAACATATCCTTCTTGCGTTCATCGATAATAGTCTTTAATTCAACCGGAATACTCTCCTCAGACACTACCGTAAAATCAACCTCCCCTAATTTCTTTTCATCATTTGATTCTATACTACACCCGGTCAGAACATTAGCACACATAAATATCCCAAAACATATCAGGATACCTGTAAGCACTCCTTTCCATCTCTTCACTTTTACTCCTCCACGCCTTAATTACTACTTTGCAAATGCATGCACATAATAATTTGTGGCCTCACTCGTATACTTATAATAATGTATGCCGTAAACTAATGGAAAATACCTTTAATATTTACAATTATCTGTCATATTTCTATGTCTGCAAAGTCTTATAAGATATTTCTAGTTTTCCACTAATATTTCTCTGCATACCATAAGTCTGTTACATTCATCAGGGCTAACGCACCACTTAACTAACATTATCCGTCCTCTTTCTATCTCAATTGCAGTTATACATCTTGGGTGAATTAAGCTTCCAGAATTATAATAGTAACTTCCATTCTCTGGATAAGACGGTCTGTGCGTATGCCCTGCTATGGTGGTTATCCTGTGATAATCTGCCCATTTCTCCAGTTTCTCATTCTTACGTGCCTTCTTATAATTATCTGCCGGAGGAGTGTTCGGATTATTAAAACCCACAAGCTCTAATGGTGACCAGATATTTCTTACAAGCCACCTGCCCAACCTCCAGCATTTATCATTAATAAATGAACCCTGATGACCATGCAACAGAAATATATCCCTGTCATTAACTGTATCTTCCAATACGTAGCTTTGTTTGACCTCAATATCTTCTAACATCGGAACAAATCTCTTCTCACGTATGCAATAATATTTATCTAAATGTTTATCAGTGAATTTCTTATTTCTTTTGACAATATCGTGATTTCCATATATCATTTTAAGCCTGCCCTCTTTATAGAACTTAGACATCAGCCAGAAAATCTCACCATAACGGTTAATGATATTGTCATAATTCTTATTCTCCCATAATTCGTCACCATCGCCCAATTCTATATAAGTAAAACCCTTTCTATAATAATATCCCAGAGCCGCAAATGTTATCTGTTCATTTCCCGCAAAATTATCATTCCATCTACCTGTTCCCCTATGACAATCACTCATAATCACTATTTTAGACGTGACATTTAATTTCATCCGTTCAGACTCATTGTAAATGCGATTTATCTTCCTGTCATAACTTCCATTTGGTCTAAAATTATTTATACTCATAAATTTCCCCATAAACCAGCTATATTTCTCATATAGCCTTATTTATAATCTGACTATATTTTTATTGATATCCGACACATAATTTTATTAATTATATCTCCCAATATTGCAAAGCTTTCATAACTATCCGTTGATTTTCTTCCATATTCCAAGTGTCTGTACGCATATTCCATATAAATGTGGTGCTCTATACTTAATATAACCTATTTTATCTAATGTGTATTTGTATCTTCTGGTATATCGTCTGAATATCTTACAATTCTTCTTATTAATCTTCATTTTGAATCTGCTTCTTATACTCTTCTTAGAATCAGACTGTCTCGTAAATGGTTTCTCAAATCTTATTCTTACGGTATTTCTAAACACCGACATATTTCTCCTGTTATATCCTAATTTCCGAAGTGCATTAATAAATTGTATACACATCTGACCGTCTGGGAATACAATCTCTGCAATCATTGTAAGTTCAGCTGGCTTAGAATACTCTCCAAGCATAAAACCTGTTAGCCACCAATGGGTATCGTGCCGCCTTATCAGAACGTCTCTGTTCTTAATAAGAATAAAACTCATAAACAATTCTTCATCTTCCCTCGCACTGTCATAATGTCTGCCGTCCTTTGACGTATACACACCTATCTCCGCACCTGTTGTAATTCCATACTGACCTTTCCAGAATTCTATAAGCCATTTCTTTCCACCATAATCGAATTTCACAGGCTCACTGTCTATTATCATTCCAAATGATTCCGCCATCTCATCATATATATTTCTGTAGCCGAATTTTCTCTGCCACGCATTGTGCTTCGATATAAATATTTCCTGTTTCGGTTCGAATTCAAAACCTGAACCCGCAATCTCCTTATTAATACTCTCCACTTGTGCCATAGAATTATATTCAGGATAAAACTTTCTTCCTCTGCGAATATATACAAACCGTCTGATTATCAGGACAAACAATACGATAATTATTACACTTAAAAGTAGAACATATAACATTTCCTTTAATAACAACTCCAATAAAAAAACTCCCCTCTTAACATATTTTATAGTGAATATCTATAGCAATTATGAGTGTACTTCTACAATGCATATCACTAAATAATAAGCTCATTATACTGTAATATTATACTGCGATAGCAGCTTCATAATTAACTATACTTTCTATAATATATGTTATGAAAGAAGTCCTACTTTTGAGACTAATATATTCTATTTTATATAATACAAAGTGAATATAGATTTATAACCCGGTTTTGCACATACAAATATATTTTACAGTCGTCTACTCAGGTAAATTTAGCATATATAAATATTTGAAATCATTGTAAGAATTGCATAAGTTTGTCAGGTGTTGTTATTTTTGCTCTAATTTTGTGTACATTCACCAGACAGACAATTAGGCAGAGATGTCCGTCTATGACACACGCTCTCATATTCCTTAACCTAGTGGGAGTAAAATGCCGCCATTAACAAAGTTTATTACGGTACAGTATATCAAACGCGCTTCGCTTGAACGGTGATTTACTGTACCGCCCTTCTGTTAATGACGGCATTGACTCCCACACGGTTCGTCATAAATCGAGTGTGTGTCAAAGACGGACATCTCTGTTTAATTGTCTGAATGTTGAATGAATACAAATAATAATAAGAGCAAAAATACAACACCGACAAATTAGCAATTTGAAACACGATTTTAAATATTTATATATACTAATTTACCGTTCAGACAATTTATCTCATATTGTATGTGCAACCGGGTTATATAATCTAAATCTCAACTGTATTATCTAAAATAGAATCTATTAGTCCTATTGGATTGTACAATATGAGCTTGAAATATACCCTATTGTATTTGCATCAAGATATATAGCAATCCAGTTTGAATTACATTTATCAGGTGCAATTGTATATGTCGCTCCTGCTTTTGCTGTGCCTACCACATTGGCACCGACATCTGCGCTGAGTCTGACATTACAACTGCTGCTGATAACTGCTATTGTCCCATTAACTGTATTTCCTGCTGCCTGCTGTGGAGTCGTAGTCTCCTGATTCGATGATGACTCACCCGTAGTCGCAGCACCTGATGGTTTATTATATATGTATGGCTGTGTTTCTGTTGATACCTGTGACTCTATAACCTTCGTTGAAGTCTCTTTTGTAACTGATGTTTCTTCCATAATGTTTTCAGAATCCATGTTATAGTCTGATGTAGTTTCATTATCTATAGGAGTCTCATCTTTCTTTATCTCCTGACTCATTGAACTTTCAGCCTTAGTTTTGTTATTAGTATTTGTTTTATCATTATCTGTGAATAATACAATGCATAAAGTAAGACATATTGTCAGATTGACTACTAATGCCATTAATATAAAACTCTTTTTACTCATATTAACCTCATTTCTGAGCGACCTATCGCGAAGTGGCGACGAAAATCACTGATTTTCGTCTGCCATAAGCGCAATTTAATTTCGCTCTGCGAACAAATTGCTGTGTAAAAAATCAAATTATCATTTTGATTTTTTACACTAACCTCATTTCATTTAATCTTCATCATCATGATATTCTATTTCTTCGCCACGTTTGTAGACTCTCATATTGCCTACTGACTCGTGGAAGTCTGAAGTATCTGCTTCTTCTAAATATAAATCATCATTATATACGTCATCTTTTGCCTTAGAATTCTTTCTGCCCGCTGCCATATCCGGTGTCAGTCTCGAAATGTATTTTACACGCTTATTTGAACCGCTTTTCCTCGGATTACGCAAGCTCGGATTACTTAAATCAAGGATTCTGTCAGCATCTTCTAAAATCATCACGCCAAAGCCTATTAATACACAAAGTGCCGCAAATGTCAGTGACAACATTGCATATTTGTAATCCTCATTTTTTATCATAATTCCTGTCGCTGTAAATGAAATTATAATTAACAGCATTGACACAACATCTTTAACTGTTATTCTTGAATTCATTGATAATCGTTTCCTTTCATTTTATACTGTATTACGGGTATACACTATACCTGTTAAATCAACTGATACAATAACTAACTCAAAACATTTCATATGTATTAATGCCACCCTATTAAGGTGGCATTATATCTACAAAGGCGACATCAAGCACCTTTTACATTGTCAAATTCTATAGTTTCGTATATTTCCATTACCTCATCTTCCAGATTATCAAAATCATCTTCATCAGCGGCAAATGTAAATACATATGCATTATTCCCTATTACTGTAAAATACTGAAGAATACTGCAATTAATTCCTGACTCCTCACCTGAAACTTTACAGAAATATCCTTTTGCACCATCTATTGTTTTCTTATAGATATCATCAACATTGTAGTCTAATTCTGCATACTGATCCATTGATAAATCTTTATAAGACTCTAAGTCTAAGTCATAACCTTTTAAATCCTGTACAACAACATTTATGTTTTCAGCAAAATCATCATTCAGACCTGTACCATTATATGTGAATGCTATATCTACTACTGATGAACCCTTTGTCTTAGACCAGTCAGAACTTAATTTAACAGAATATCCATCTCCTGAATATGATTTCCATGATGATGTATTAGATGTTGAATTATTTTTCTTTGATGAATTATCTTTTGAAGAATTATCCTTCGAAGAGTTATTTTTTGAGGAATTGTTCTTTGAGGAACTGCTCTTCTTTGTTGTCTCTTCTTCATCATCTAAATCATAATCCGAATCGTCATCTATATCATCATCTGTTATGTCAAATATTTTATCCTTTGATGAATTCTTATCTGACTTCTTATCCTGTTTATTACTATTAACACTTGTTCCTACTTTAACACTTCTGCCACAACCTGCCATCAAAAACATTACCATTGACAATACTAACATTGTAGCAAGTAATTTCATACTTTTTCTCATATCTCTCTTTAACCTTTCGCCTTCTTAATTCATATTGTCATCATCGTCATCATCATCTATATCTGTTGACATATATTCACGACCTGAAACTCTCTTCTTAGTTCTCTCTTTTTCAACTAAGCCCGAAAGTTTATTTCGAACTTCATCGGCATTTTTAACTTTTTCAATGTAGAATACCGGAGTTGATTTATCAGCAGAATTAACTTTAATACTGCCTAATCCGAATATTCTCTGGCTTAATGGTTTCTCTAGAGTATTATCCATAATTCTATACAATCTGACTTCTTCCTCTTTCTTATTAAGAAAACCTGTACAAATAATCAGCTTGTCTTCATATAACTTATACTTTGTAAATGTCCATGGTAATCCGAAAATTATTCTTTTTCTGTCCTGCCATACTATCTTCTCTGCCATTTTCATATCCTCCTTTATCACATTGTTTACTATTTTAACATTTCATTTATCATATCTACTACTTCTTTACCAAGTTCATCAGATAATTTGGTAGCATCTTCAAGAGATGTTCCTTTAACACCATAGTAGAATTTAACCTTTGGTTCTGTTCCTGATGGTCTTACGCAAAGCCATGCATTATCCTCTAAATCATAATATAATACATTTGATGAAGGAAGTCCTGTAGGTTTTACTTCACCTGTAACCATATCTTTAATTGTATCTTTCTTATAATCTCTTGCTGACAATACCTTGTATTTACCGAATTTCTCAGGTGTATTATTTCTAAGAGTATCAAGAATCTCCTGAATCTTTGCAAGTCCCTCGATTCCCTTTAATGTAATTGACTGTATGCCATCTTTATAATAACCGTATTTCTCATACATTGCAATCATTGCATCCCATAAAGTCATATTCTTTGTCTTGTAATATGCTGCTGCTTCACAAAGTGCCATTGTAGCTACAATTGCATCTTTATCTCTTGCATGAGTACCGATTAAGCATCCATAGCTTTCTTCGAAACCGAATAAATATTCACCTTTACCACTCTGTTCGAATCTTAATATCTGCTGTCCGATATATTTAAAGCCTGTTAACACTTCAATTAACTTAACACCATAATATTCAGCAATTGCATCTGCCATATTAGTTGTAACGATTGTCTTAATTAATGCACCATCTTCTGGAAGACCATTTAATTCCTTAATCTGGCTTATCTCATAATCGGCTAAAAGGCATCCTGACATATTACCCGTAAGCGTAATATATTCACCTGTTTTATCATCTTTAACATATACACCTAATCTATCTGCATCAGGGTCAGTTGCAAGAACAAGGTCTGCGTCTTTCTCTTTAGCAAGCTTTAAAGCAAGTTCAAATGCTTCTGCTGCTTCAGGATTAGGATAGCTTACTGTTGGGAATTCGCCATCAGGAAGTTCCTGTTCAGGAACAACATATACATTTTCAAAGCCTAATTCTCTAAGAATTCTTCTTGCAGGAATGTTACCTGTTCCATGAAGTGGTGTATATACAATCTTTAAATCTTTCTGAACTGCATCTATGCAATCCTGATGTTTGACCTGTTTCTTAAGTGCAGCAATATATTTATCATCAATATCTGCACCAATAACATTATATAATCCTGCTTTTACAGCTTCGTCTTTATCCATTGTTTTAAGTGTAGCAAAATCTGTAACAGCCTTAACCTCTGCCATAATTCCTGTGTCATGTGGAGGTGTAATCTGTGCACCATCTTCCCAATATACTTTATATCCATTATATTCTGGTGGATTGTGACTGGCAGTTACATTAATACCTGCTATACATTTTAATTCTCTTACTGCAAATGATAATTCAGGAGTTGGACGGAGGCTTTCAAAAACATATGCCTTAATTCCGTTTGCATTTAAACATAATGCTGCCACATCTGCAAATTCAGGAGACATTCTTCTTGAATCATAAGCAATTGCAACACCTTTATCTGCGCCGCCGACTTTTAAAATATAATTAGCAAGTCCCTGTGTAGCTTTACGAACTGTGTATACATTCATTCTGTTAACACCAGCACCAATTATTCCTCTAAGTCCTGCAGTACCAAATTCTAATTCCTGGTAAAATCTTTCTTTAATCTCATTTTCATCATCACTGATGGCTTTTAATTCTGCCTTTGTCTCATCATCAAAACAAGTGTTGCTAAGCCACTCTTCATAAAGTTCTTTGTAATTCATCTTTTACCTCCTGTAACGCATCAATATATTTAATCGCCAATTAGCGAACCTATCAGTTTTGAATAATCAATCGTCTGATATGTAGTTGTCTGTGCTGTACTATTAGCTGACTTCTTAGAAGATGTCGTCTGCTTCTGATTTGATTTACTATTCGTATTATTTTTAGACGATGTATTTTTAGAAGTCTGGCTCTCACTTTCATCTGTACTGTCTTTCTCCGACTTAGTATCAGCCACAGATGTCTCAGTAGATTGTGTTAAGGAAATATTATATTCCTTAAAAATGTCCTGAACGTTTATTATCTGACTGTACGTATCATAACCCTTAGATGATATCACTATCTTATGTGTACCATATGCCACATCAATTATATCCGAATAGTCCTTGACTACTCCGTCTATCGTAAGTTTTGCTCCTGCCGGTGTTATCTTAAATGATAATGTACCAAGCCTTACGGCATCTGATTGAAATTCTATAAGATTAACTCTGATTTCCTCATTGCTTTCTACTGAAATATCTTTAGAACCAGAGGTCTTATCCTTAGTTACTGTTAATGTATAATCTCCAACGGGTACCGGTATAACCATATTCTCCGTGATAAGTTGTACTATCTTCGAGCCTATCTCGACAAAACCACCCTCGAAGAAGGTTGTGCTGTCAAGTCTGACATAACCATGTCCTGTGGTAACTATTATCGAATCAAGCTGCTTATCCTTACCCTTTAGTGTAACTACATCAATACCTTCTAATTTATCAAGTGTTGTCTCCCTGTACTCATCAATTATAACTGTGTTGTCTGTATAACTGTATACAGAACTTCCTACAGTAAGTAACTTCTTCTGTGTATCGATTTTAAAATCTGTCACACCCTGGTATTCCCAGTCACCATCTGATACTTTTATCTTAGATAATTTCCTGTCAGCAGCAAATTCAATATCTACTACCTCTCCAATCTTTAATTGATTTACAGAAATCGCCTCATCATAACGGTTAGACACTTCCGTACCTCCCGTATAACTATATGTTATCTTAGAATCTGTACCAGTCTGTTGTAGAATCATAGTATGTTTATCCTTATCTACATCAATAACAACTGCCTGAAGTAATTTATCCGATTTGGAATCTTCACTTTTATCTGTCTTAGCAGTAGGCATAACCGGAATATCCACACCATTAGAGATAGTAGCTTTTTTACCACTTTTATCTCCTGTTGCAATCATAATTATAACTACAACAAAAATCGTTCCCAGAAAAACCATAATATATTTGAATGTTTTTTCCTTGATGTTCATCAGTTATCTCCTTAGTTATCAACTTACATAATCCTATTTATTATATAATATTCGTCTAATAAAGTCAAAAAAAACAATACTATTATTTTAAATTTAATAAACTGTTAATAAAATCTCTTCTTCTATCCTGATGTTCTATGACAGATTTAAGCTTTATTACGTCCTTATCAGGTATCCATGCCTTATTATTATTGTTGTAATGATTGAGAATCTTCCAGTATTTCTCAGGATATTTAAACTTAAGAATAAGATACTTAAATTCTTCGGCAGTTATCTCCCTGTTTCTCCTGTATTCATTCAGAAGTTTCATTCCCAAATCCCTGTTCCAACTATGCTTCTCCATTACTTTTCGCATAAAATCATACAAATCCCTTATCTGTATACCGCATTTGCAATGCTCGAAATTAGTAACCATAAGCCTGTTTCCCGTAACTACAATATTATGATAGTTATATGCTCCATGAATTATTCTGCCTAATCTCATGCTGTCATCGATAAATTCATGTATTCTCTCATTATGCATCTGCTCTTCAACCTCGATGCCATCTTGATAAAATTTATCAAAACTAGATAAAATCAATAATTCGAACTCGTTCTTTCTTCGTTTATCCCTTATAAATGTTCTAGTTCTCTTCATTTCTTTATTATGCTTATCAAATTCGGACTTCAACTGTCTGTACGATTCCTGAATATTAAAACATTCATTCAGATATTTCATATCATAAGCCATTTCATTCATGAGCAAATGAAGTTTACCAAGAACACCTGCTGCTTTTATTAAAAGCATAGTGTCTTTCTGTTCTAAATCTTTAGAGGCACACCATTTATGCATTACATATTTTCTGCCATCATCACTTTCATTAATAAGGTTACCATCAGAGTCTCTGACGATTTGTTCTACTTTTATCGATTCATTTTCACTTAATCTGTTTAATAAATCTTCTTCAAATTCTAAATGCTTCTTTGTCCCTTTGAATTCACGAAGCAGATAATATCCCTTATTTGTATCCAATAATGTAGCCCCTTTAGCTCTACCTGTCTTATTAACTATAAAATCATATCTGCATATGATTCCATTCCCCTTTTCACTCACACACAATCCTCCATTCCTAATACAGCCTCATATGCTATCTTATGAAACAGATTTCTTAAATATGTTAATAAGTGTTTCTTTATCATTCAACTCGTTATCCTCAAGCACTTTGTATAAAAGCATTTCTAATCCTGCGCCTACCTCTGCGCCTCTGCTCGCTCCTAATTCCATTAAGTCTCTTCCATTTACAGCTAAACCTCTTAGTGAAACACAATCTCCTTTATCATAGATATCTTCCCGTTCAGCCTGAATCTCTCTGATTCTATCACTATTTTCATCATCATATATTCTTCTGAATTCTAAATACATAGGATATATTTCTTCACCAATTTCATATATATCTCGTCTTATCTCACCGCGATTTGACGGAATTTCTCTCTTCATGGCTGTTACGAGTGCCGAAACATTATTCACTGTTTTATTGTCGAATTTAAAACCTCTTAATATGTTTCGACATTCCTCCCTGTCAGTGTGTATCAGCACAGTAGCCCATCTGTAATAATGATTTGGTGGCATTTCACATAATTTACCAATAGTATTATCAAGTTCATCCATTTTTTCAAGCCTGTCTATCTCTTTAAATATAACATTTGTTATGCCTGTCTCGTAAGCAATTTTAAGTTTCTCAGGATGCTTTGATATGAGTAATTTCTCCAGTTCTGCCTGTATTCTTTCTTTACTAATTTTATTAAGATTCTCTGCCAATGTTACAATTGCATTCTTCGTCTCTTCTTCTATATCAAAGTTAAGTGCTGCGGCAAATCTGACAGCTCTTAATATTCTAAGTGCATCTTCATTAAATCTGTCAATCGGATTACCTACGCATCTTATAAGACCTCTTTCTAAATCGCCCACTCCGTCGAACTCATCTACGATTCCCTGACGGTCATTATACGCCATTGCATTTATAGTGAAATCTCTTCTCTTCAAATCTTCTATAAGGTTTCCTGTAAATTCGACACTCTTAGGATGTCTGCCATCTTCGTATTCTCCATCTATTCTGTATGTTGTGACCTCATAGCCGACACGCTCTATCATTACTGTCACCGTTCCATGAGCTATTCCCGTATCAATTGTCTTATGAAACAATCTCTTCACATCACCCGGCATCGCTGATGTCGTTATATCCCAGTCGTTAGGTTCTCTCCCGATAATCGCATCTCTTACGCAGCCCCCGACCGCAAATGCTTCATAACCATTATCTTCTAAAATTTTAATTATTATCTTTACACTTTTGGGTACGTTTATCTTAGTCAAATTATTCTCGCCTTTCTTACTAATTTACAATAATGTGTATAAACTTTAGTTTATAAGTTACTTGCGTACATTAGTTTATATGATACTTTCATACATTAGTTTATATATTACTTATATATAATCGTGTGTTGAAACACATTGTTACGATTAAACTGATTGTTATTTTATATGATATATGGTTTATTTTACTAATAATAGGTAGATTTTTCAATGCAAAGATTTCTTTTCTAATTCTCCTGTTTCATCAATGTATCTATAAGTACATAAGCAATTGGTCCCGTCACAATTCCAACTATACCAAATAGTTTATATCCTACATACATTGATATCAGGCTCATTATAGGAGAAATTCCAATCTGGTCGCCCATAAGCTTCGGCTCTGCAAATTCCCTTAGCAGATAACAAATCACAAAAACTACAAATGTCACTCCAGCCTTAAAATAATTACCCAGAATAATGTAAATGATTACAAACGGAATTAATAAGATACCAACTCCAATTATCGGTAAAGCATCTAAAACGCCCACAAATATCGCTAAGAATAATGCATAGTTGTTCTTCATAATCATAAAACCAATAAAGCATATCACTGATGTTATAAGCATTATCACAAGCTGCGTTTTAATATAGGCAATGCATACTTTACCAACGCTTCCTGAAATACGTTTTAAATCTGTTATAAGGCGGTTGCTTTCCATATTTGAATTATCTGATTTTTTATCCTCATTCATTAACATAAAATACGAAGTAACTATGGCTGTCAGAACAATAACAAACCATTCACCAAACATTACCACCGTACTTAATGATTTATTCATTATTGCATATCTGACATCGTGTGACTTGCTCATATCCGTAATTCCATCAATTCCTTTATTTATAACACCCTCGATTTTATCTTTATCAATCCCCGAATATTTTTCTGCCATACAACAGGTTTTATCCATTACTATATCCATTTTTCTCTCGTATTTGTCATAATTAGTAACCAGATTCTTAATCTGCCCTGTAGTCTTAATAACTATAATTGCAAGACCTATTCCGATGATGCTCACCACAATTGTAAGCAGAATTATTATAGCAGCCCGTCTGTTAATTCTAAATCTTTCATTAACATATTTAACCATCGGTCTTATTAAATACGTAAGTAAATATGCTAATAAAAATGGAAAAAAAAGAGGCAACAGATACTTAAATGAAAAGTATGCTATTGCCGTAACCAATACTAATTTCAAATAATATTTTCCCTTATCAGATACCTCCATCTTCTCACTACCTCCATTATACTACTGTTAGTAGGTTGTACGGATTAGTGCATTTTATTCTGATAATCCTGAAGTTCGTGAAAAATATTCTTAACATTTTATACCTTGAATCTGTAGCCCACGCCCCATTGACATATCAGCTTTGCTGATATGGGCGCGACGTAGTCTGCGCATCCCCTGCGAAGCAGACTATATGGGGCATCTTTTATTCTTATACCTTGAAACGGTAGCCTACGCCCCATATAGTCTCAATATACTGTGGTTTCGCAGTAGAGAATTCTATCTTCTCTCTTATCTTTTTGATATGAACTGTTACTGTTGCAATTTCGCCTACAGAGTCCATATCCCAAATCTTTTTAAATAACTCTTCTTTCGAAAATACACGATTTGGGTTCTGCGCAAGAAATGTAAGCAGGTCAAATTCCTTAGTTGTAAATATCTTCTCTTCTCCGTTCAGATATACCCTTCTTGCTGTCTTATCAATCTTAAGACCACGAATTTCTATAATCTCATTTTCCTGAACGCCTGAGCCGATTAATCTTTCATATCTTGCTAAATGTGCTTTTACCCTGGCAACCATTTCGCTTGGGCTGAATGGTTTAGTTATATAATCATCTGCGCCTAATCCTAATCCTCTGATTTTATCAATGTCATCTTTCTTAGCAGATACCATAAGAATCGGTGTATTCTTCTTCTCTCTTACCTGCTTACATATTTCAAATCCATCAACTTCAGGCAACATAAGGTCAAGTAAAATCAAGTCGAAATCTTTCTCTAACGCAACTTTAAGTCCTGTATCTCCTGAATTTTCAATCTGTACTTCAAAACCACTTAATTCTAAATAATCCTTTTCTAATTCTGCAATGCTTTCTTCATCTTCAATTATAAGTATCTTACTGCTCATTCGTTTCTACCTCCGGTTCTACATATTTTCTTATTATAAAATGCATTATTGTTCCTGTATCAATCTTACTGGTTGCCCAGATTTTACCGCCATGAACTTCGATAATCTTCTTAACTATCGCAAGACCGATACCACTTCCTCCCTGATTAGAATTTCTTGAAACATCAGTTCTGTAAAATCTGTCAAATATATACGGCAAATCTTTAGTTGCAATTCCTTTACCATTGTCTTCGATTTCAACGTGTATAAAATCATTGTCATCATTAATTCTGATATTCAAAGCACCTTTTTTATTACCTATATATTTTACCGAATTACTGATAATATTATTAATAACTCGCTTCAACTGTTCAGGATCCGCAATTATTACCGTATCTTTATCTACATAATTAAAATAATTAAGGGTAATATTTTTCGCCTCAAGCTCTATTGATATCTCCTCTGCACAGTCAGAAAAATACTCATCTACATTTACCTTTTTGAAATTATAAGGTATTCTGTTCGTATCAATCTTAGAATACATTGTCAGCTCACCAATAAGTCTGTCCATATCATTAGCTTTATTATAAATAGTTTTAATATATTTGTCCATTTTCTCAGGAGTATCCGCTACTCCGTCCATAATTCCCTCAACATAACCTTTTATGGCTGTTATCGGTGTCTTTAAATCATGGGAAATATTACTTATTAATTCCTTGCTTTCCTCATCATCTCTTATCTTATCTTCCGCCGATTCTTTGAGACGTTTTCTCATATTCTCAAAGTCCTCACACAATGCACCAAATTCGTCTTTACTTTCAGACTCTAACGTAAATTCTAAGTCACCCTCAGCAATCTTCTTCGTTGCCTCGCCTAATTTATTAAGCGGTGTCATAACACTTCGGTTAATCCACAATGCAAGCAGGATTCCTGTCAATATTATAATTATAAATATTGCCACAAATACTTCAATAATCATTAATTTAACCTGTGGCATTATTCTGTTAAGTCCTGTCACAATGTAGGCACTTCCGTTTGTGCCATCATTAAATGAAAATGCTAACTGCTTAACAAGATATTTATAATCTCCATATATAAATGACGTACCAACATATGTTGCATTGCCTTCAAGACTTCCTCTATAATCAGGTAATTGTTCAATCAAGTCCTTATCGCTGGCCGGCTGGCCATTGAATATAACATTTCCCTGCTTCTTCACTATTAAAAATGAGTATTTCTCACTAAGTTCAGTATTAAGTCTTCTTAAATATGCTTCATCAGCTATTTTATCTTTATCATCATGAATTTTAGCGACAATATTTTCATATACGTCCTGTGTAAATTTACTATACAACCTTGTAGGATTAATAAGACTCTCAAATTCTACATTATCAATATTATATTTATTCTCAATACTCCTTATCTGAAAGCTGCTTATGCAAAAAATTACTCCTATCATAAATAAAATAGGAATAATCGTAATCACCGCAAAAGATAGTTTTATTTTACTCTTTAACTTCATACTATCTGATTCCACCTTAATTCTTTATCACATTTCTATTATTCACTACTAAGTATTGTATCATAGAATTAGTATGCTTACTAATAAACAATTGTGCATATTTATTAATTTTTTATAAAAAGAAGCATTTTATATACAGATTAAAGCATCAAAATGGCGGGTTGCACCAACCATATTATCTGTCAGTTAATTTTCAAAGAATCTCTTATACACCTAATTCTATATATTATAAAACAGCTATCTGCTCTGCGTAAATTCATATTATTCATTCTAAATACTGACTAATATGAACAGCTCTAAGCAAATAGCTGTCTGTATATTCATATTTTTATTAATTAAAATATTTGTCTAATTCTTAATTAATATCATTTTAAATACTACTTTAATATTCTGAGATATTTATATAAAAGTTTTATCTCATTATAAATATTTCTTAAGTGTATCTACTCTGTCTAATTTCTCCCATGGTAAATCAAGGTCATTTCTGCCAAAATGTCCATAAGCTGCTGTCTGTTTGTAGATTGGACGTCTTAAGTCTAACATCTTGATTATTCCTGCCGGACGTAAATCAAAGTTCTCTCTGATTATCTCAACTAATTTTGCATCCGATATTTTACCTGTTCCATATGTGTCTACCATTATAGATGTTGGCTGTGCTACACCGATTGCATATGAAAGCTGTATTTCGCATTTATCAGCAAGTCCTGCTGCAACAATATTTTTAGCAACATATCTTGCTGCGTATGCTGCTGAACGGTCAACCTTTGTACAGTCTTTACCAGAAAATGCACCGCCACCGTGACGTGCGTATCCGCCATAAGTATCTACGATAATCTTACGACCTGTTAATCCACTGTCTCCGTTTGGTCCACCGATAACAAATCTTCCTGTTGGGTTAATGAAGAATTTTGTTCTCTCGTCAACTAATTCTTTAGGAAGAACCGGATCAAATACATATTTCTTGATATCTTCATGTATCTGTTCCTGTGTTACTTCTGCATCATGCTGTGTTGAAAGTACAACTGCATTTAAGTGAATTGGCTTGCCATTTTCATCATATTCTACTGTAACCTGTGTTTTTCCATCAGGACGAAGATAGCTTAATGTTCCATTCTTACGAACTTCTGTAAGTTTAAGTGCTAATTTATGTGCAAGTGCAATAGGATATGGCATATATTCTTCTGTTTCATTTGAAGCATATCCAAACATCATACCCTGGTCTCCTGCACCAATTGCTTCGATTTCTTCATCTGACATTGTATTTTCTTTAGCTTCAAGCGCTTTATTTACACCCATAGCAATATCTGTTGACTGCTCGTCAAGTGCAACCATAACGCCGCAAGTATGTCCATCAAAACCTTTTGCTGAATCGTCATATCCGATTTCGCATACTGTATCTCTTACGATTTTCTGTATATTTATGTTTGCCTTTGAAGTAATTTCACCCATAACAAGTATTAAACCTGTTGTTGTACATGTTTCACATGCTACACGACTCATTGGATCCTGCTCTAATAATGCATCTAAGATTGCATCTGATATCTGGTCACAAATTTTGTCAGGATGACCTTCTGTTACTGATTCTGATGTGAATAATAATTTTTCCATTTGTTTATCCTTTCTTTTTCTTGTTTACAACTAACTACAAGCAAGCTTTAAGCCGTTCACCTCGTAACTTCCGTTACTCGCTCACGGACCCTCGCCCTTGCTTCGCTTTACGCCGTTCGCCTCGTAACTTCCGTTACTCGGTCACGGGCTTGCGCCCTATATTTCTAACGAATCACTCTCATTTAAAAGCAAGCTTTAATGTGAGTGATTCGTTAGAAATGCACGGCTTAAAGCTGACGTGAAAAAAGTCCACGCAGATGGTGGACTTGATTTATAGTCAATCATCTACTTATTGCTCGATTACTCGCTCAGGTTAGCACCTTCCTCAATGGGGGGTTGCTGTGGTTTCGCAGATCCCTGTATCTCCACCACTCTGAATAAGAGAATTACTCAATATGAACTTTTTAACAAGACATACACTAACAAATGTATAAGATATTGTCAATAGTTTTTTTGTAAATATACATAATTTGTTAATTCAAATAAAAATTTTATCTACTTTCTATAATATGACCTAAACTTTTCTTCGTAATATTTGGTTTCTAGTCTCTTGAATCTCTTATTATGCCATATCTTAAAATAACTCAACGGAATATCAAATATTAATAAACTAAAAATTATAAATGGCGATAATTCTACAAACGCGTTAAAATTAGGATTTATAATTTTAATATATAGCATTACAACTAAACAAATTTCATTAATAGACGAAAGCATTATAATAGCTTTCACACATTCAATACGTTGATTATCAAGATATTTATATCCAAATATCTCCTCTGGCACTTCTTTAATAAGCAAATTATATTCCGCCTCTGTTTTTAATGGTGCTATAAATAGCATTAATACTTCCATGTATATAAATACTATATATGCATATGGCAGAACATTACTTATCCCCATTAAATGTAGTAGATAAAAAATCACTACTAATCCTAATGCGATTCCTCTACACAACAAGTCAAACTTTAGTCCACTCATTTTTATTTTTTTAAATATTTTACATATATTTTTACTATTTGAAGTTTTGTTCTTTACAAATTCTACTATAATTCTTACCATTATAATTCCTATTAATAATGCAATCATTTCTACCATAATATTCTCACTTTCTGTAATATGACCTGAACTTTTCTTCATAATACTTGGTTTCTAGTCTCTTGAATCTTTTGTCATCATGTATTCTAACCATTAATACTAAAATATCAAATAATATTGAACTAAAAAGCAAACCATAAACAATTAAAAGTTTATATTTATTATAGTCTGCAATTCTTATATACAGCATCACCATAGGATATAGTTCTGATATCGATGACATAAGTACACACCCTTTTTCACGATCCAAACGTGGTGATTCGATATTGATTCTATATCCAAATATTTCCTCTGGCACTTCTTTTATCAAAAGACAGCATTCTGCCTCTACTTTCAATGGTGCTATAAATAGCACTACTATTTCCATATAGATGAATGCCAGATATGTATATGGTAATATCTTATTTATCCCTATTAAATGTAGTAGATAAAAAATCACTACTAACCCTAATGCGATTCCTCTACACATTAAATCAAACTTTAATCCACTCATTTTTATAGTTCTAAATACCCAGCTTATATTTGTACTATTTTTTGTTTTATTTCTAATGAAAGCAACTATAATTCTTGCTATTATAAGTCCTATCAAGAATCCAATCATATCTACCATAACATTCTCACTTTCTGTAATATGACCTAAACTTTTCTTCGTAGTATTGGTTTTCTAATCTCCTAAACCTCTTATCATCACGTATTCTTTCAATTAGCATCCACAAATCCAATATAATAAATATAATAATATAACTATAGTCCATAAATAATTCATATGTAATACTATCTACAATTTTTAAATATATCATTGACATTGGATAAACTTCCATTAAAGATGATATAAGTACACACCCTTTTTCACGATCTACACGTGGTGATTCAGGATTTATTTTATATCCAAATACTTCTTCTGGGACTTCCTTTATTAGCAGACAACATTCTGCCTCTGCTTTTAATGGTGCTATAAATAGCACCACTACCTCTATATACATAAATGCTATATATGTATATGGCAGAATCTTACTTATCCCTATTAAATGTAGCAGATAAAATAACACGATTAACCCTAACGCAAATCCTCTACATAGCAAGTCAAACTTTAGTCCACTCATTTTTATAGTTCTAAATACCCAGCTTATATTTGTGCTATTCTTTGTTCTATTTCTAATAAATGCCACTATAATACGTGCCATTATAGTACCTATCAATAATTCTATCATTCCTGCCATTTTATTTTCGCCTACTCTTGATAATGGAAGTCTCTTTTCACAGAGACTCCCATCTCTTTATTATCTTAATCTACTTAGCATACCATTTAGTGTTTTTATCATATTTTTACAATCCGCAATAATCTCTTTTCTATTGCTTCCTGCTCCAATACCAACGGTATCCCATAACTTATTAAGCCATTTGCTGCCTGATTTCTCCAGAGCAATCATTTCATTCTCGGCAAATATTCTTAATGCAATTATATCAATGTATTTACCATAGGCTTCTGTACTATTTTCATAATATGACCTTATTCCGCCTTGATATAAAGAGTAACCATAATCTGATTTATTTAATTCATCGCACATTATTTCTGGTATATATCCAGCCTCATATGTTCTGATTGCCTTTAGTGATGTATCGGAATATCCGGTTATCACATTAGACATTGAAACCGACACTATCGCTATTATTGCTGCAGGATTTAATTTAGAAGCCAAACTTGACATACCTATTTTGGCTAAATCTCCCCATGTGTTTTGAAATTCCTCCTTAAATGTCAACCACATATGATTATATTTATCTTCCAAAACATTATTCAGTTTTTTAGCTGCCGCTCTCATCGTCCATTCAGGTGCATTTTCTGATATTGCATTTAACAGGTCAAGATTTTCCTGCATTACATTAAGATTCTCCTGCATAGTAAGATAATCCAGATAACCTTCACCCAAACACCTTACCAATGAAGCTCCTTCACAAATCCAACCTATACTTGATATAACTTCTATAACATTACTACTACACATAGCTTTTGGTAGTTTAATTTTAAGTGTTATCTTTGTATTAATTGTATCCTGTATAGAACTTTCTTTCGCAAGAATATCATCTATCTTGTCTGCTATTCTTATAAGATTTTTATCAAGATGAGGTACTTCGACTCCCTCTCTTACTATAAAATAAGCATCTAACAGTTTATTGTATTCATAATTCAAATCAATTAAATCGTCTGTAAGTTCTACATATTTTGCCCCATCTCTTGTTATCTTCTCAACAACTGACTCTATATTTCCTATTGCATTACCTAATGTTAGGACACTTTCCATATTATCACTTACAGAATATCTGTCTCTATATGAGAAGTAATCAAGAAGCAAGTCTTCGCTTATTTCTTTTTTATCTAAATCTGTTCCATATATTGTTCTTCCAATCCATGATGTTATAGATTGGATTGATGCTCCGCTATATGCATCACTGTACATAGATGAATAATAATTACTGTCATCACGTAAAAACTTTATGTCATCGTCACCTAAGCAGATATTATTCTTGAATGCATTTGAATTGTATTTTTTTACTTCGTCATAATCTGAATATATATCCATATCTGACATTTTCTTAGTAGGATTTGATTTCATAAATACATATGTTCCCAGATGATTAGATACTACTTCAATTTCTTCACCATTCTTTAAACCGTCACCATCTAAATCATTATTTTCCTGAACCTGTTCATATGTATAACCACTCAGCACTTTATTTGCTTCTTTATTCATTATACAGTCAAATAACTTTATGCCTGTTCCGGTTCTTAACTTTCCTTCACATAATAACTTAGTATAATAATCCGATATTCCATCATTATTAGAATCTTTTTTATAATCTACTGTTTCTCCGCCAATCTGTTTATAAATATCTTCCAAATCAGTTGCAGCCGTTGCATGATAAAACTTTCCACCAGTCTGCTCCGCAAGTTGCGTTAGCAGATTAATATCCACATCACTTCCTAAACCTATTGAATATATCTTAATTTTCTTTCTGTTTGCCATATTTACTAATGTAGATATATTTTGTCCGCCCTCATTATCATATCCATCTGATAATATCATAATAATATTTCTATTATTTTTAATATCAGCTTCATCAAACTGGGCTATACTTCTCTCAACCGAAAGACACAATGCTGTTCCACCACTATTATAAGAACTGTTTATAGCATTCTTAAGAAGAGATTTGTCTGTTGTAACAGACTGCTCAAGATATGCATAACTCTCAAACAATACAACAAAACCGCTGTCTTTTTCATCCATTTTATCTATTATCAGATTAGAAACCGAATTTCTTAAATAAGCAGGATCATTCCATGACATACTGCCCGAACAATCAACTGCAAATCCAATCTTTAATGGTTTCTTCAATTCATCATCTGAATAATGTATTATTTCAGTATCCCATATCTCATCAAATTCTTTTGAATTAAGAACTATATATGATGAAAAATGTTCTAGTTTCGCTGTAATATTATTGCCATTTATTGTCTGGTTTTCTAATTTGTCTAAATACTGTTCTTCCTCATTATAATAATATATTGCAGGAACAAAATCAGGTTTGGACATTATCTCTTCACTTAATGTAAATGTTACAGTTGCACTTTCAAATTCGCCATCACAATTAAATTCATAAGCAGTCCCGATATATCCCGGCACATTACAATTTATTAATGTATCCCAGTCTCTTGTATCTATTGTGACACTTTCTAATACATTAATTGTACCCTCAACATTGATTGTCGGATATACATCTGTGTCATAATAGGTTATCATATCTTTTGCTGAATAATCCTTTTTGAACACTTCTTCATTGTCATTAATACCATTACCATCACTGTCTTTTTCAAGTGGATTAGTTCCGATATCAATTTCGTCACTATCAAGCACTCCGTCTTCATCTGTATCAGCTTTTAGAGGATTAGTTCCATATATGAAAATTTCATCATAATCAGATATGCCATCTTCATCTGTATCATATTTTGCCATATCAGTTCCATATATGAACTCTTCTGAATTTCTCAGTTTATCTCCGTCATAATCTTCATCACCATCTAATACACCATTCCCGTCAGTATCTGGATTAGTTGGCGAATAACCATATTCTATTTCATAGTAATCATTTAATCCATCGCCATCTGTATCAGGATTATTAATGTCTGTTCCAAATTTTATTTCATTATAATCCGGCAAACCATCACCATCTGTGTCCACCTCTAAATCAAATGAATAATCACTTTTATATTTAGTTCCACTATCATTCCAGCCATAGACTTTTACACAGTTTATTCCATCTTCGTATTCTTCACATGTAAGCTCTACTGAATAATTCCATAATGTTCTGTCATTACCTCTCCAGAATCTTAATTTTTCTGTTCCATCATCATTTTTAGATAGAATATATGCATAGATATGTTTTTGAACATTTACATTAACTAATCTTGGATTATACAGATTCTTATCTGCTGTAGCAATCTCTATGTCTCTTCCTGCATTACTATCCTTTGTCGCATCTGTAAAATTAGTATACATAAGTGCATTACTATTTTCCCAGTCAGTAAATGCTGATAAATCAAGATATACTATATCACCTGCACGAAAACGTATATCCTCCTCTATCTCTTTATTATCCCAATGTCCATATTCTGCACCATCTGCAAAGTATGCATTGTTATCATCTCTTCCACCTGCACTCCATGAATTCCATTGCGTATTATCACCAGGATTTAATCTGTTAAATGTAATATTATATGCTGTATCAGGAACATCCACACTCCAGCTTGTGTCATCATTTTTCTTCATTGTATAATGCTTATGCCCATTAGTATTATCAACTAATTCAATAATAGCATTATCATTCCCTATCCACTTCTCATTTGTATTATCAACTAAGTACAATGTTGTCATTTCTACATCATCAGAGGCTTTCGTCTCTATGTAAAATGCTTCCATATCCATACTTGTGCATAGCAACGCAATCATTAATATTAATGCTAATATTCTTTTCTTTAATCTTGTACTTTTTATACTCATATATACCTCCGTATTTCCTAATTAATATTGTTTATAGCTACTCTTTTGCACACTACCCTCCTTTTTTCATCTGTATGAAAAATAATCATATTGACATTATTTTCACACTCTTCTAAGGTAATATCTAGGAGTCGTACTCTTACGGAGCATTTCTGATTTATATTGATACAATGATATTATAAACATTCCCATAAAATCAAAAAATGCATAACATTATTGTTATGCAATCGTAATTTTCAGATATATTATCATAAACTCTTTAAGCCCAACATTCTACCAAACCCATATGATTGTACACCCGCAGATTCCCAAATTGCATCTACATATTTCTAAAAGTCCGCCTCTTGTTACCTTTAATCAGTTTAACATATTTTGCGGGTGTATTCAACAATTTTCGAGTTTATCTAAAAAACGCATTTCAACCTCATCAGTCAAAATGCGTTCTATTTTTATCTTATTGCCAACTTATCAACCAACCTTTAATTTGAATTTCTGTATCTCTTTTTCTGATGTAACCTTTTCGATACAGGCTCCAAGGCTTGTAAGTTTTCCCTCGAAATTCTCATATCCACGCTGAATATATCCGATATCATCTATTGTAGTAAAGCCTTTAGCTGTAAGTGCTGCAATTACAAGTGCTGCTCCCGCACGTAAGTCCGGTGCACTTATCTCTGCCCCTGTAAGCTGTTCAACACCATCAATAATGGCTGTGTTGCCTTCAACCTTTATATTGGCACCCATTCTCGCAAGTTCTGCAACATACTTAAATCTATTCTCGAAGATACTCTCTGTTACAATACTTGTTCCCTTTGATATGGCAAGTGTTACAGCTATCTGTGGCTGCATATCTGTCGGATATCCCGGATATGGTAAAGTCTTAACCTGTGTACTTCTAAGTTCTTTTGTTCCGATAACTCTTACTGCATCATCGTATTCTTCAATTGTACAGCCAATCTCTAATAACTTAGCTGTAATTGCCTCTAAATGCTTTGGAATTACATTTTTAACAAGAACATTTCCGTTAGTAGCTGCTGCCGCAAACATAAATGTGCCTGCTTCTATCTGGTCCGGAATAACTGAATACTCTGTCTTATGAAGCTTCTCAACACCTTTAATTCTGATAACATCTGTACCGGCACCTTTAATGTTGGCACCCATACTGTTGAGCATATTAGCTACATCAACTACGTGAGGCTCTTTTGCTGCATTTTCAATGATTGTGCTACCCTCTGCAAGTGCTGCAGCAAGCATAATATTAATAGTTGCACCAACTGATACAACGTCCATATAGATATGACTTCCAACAAGATGTTCAGCCTTAGTTTTTATCATACCATGCTCGATTATAACTTCTGCACCAAGTGCCTTAAATCCTTTGATATGCTGGTCAATTGGTCTTGTTCCAATATCACATCCACCCGGAAGGGCAACCTCTGCTTTACTAAATCTTCCAAGTAACGCACCAAGAAGATAATATGATGCTCTGATTTTCTTAATGTATTCATAATCAACTGTTACTGAGCTGATCGTACCACCATTTATCTTAACAGAGTTTTTGCTCTCCCTTTTAACGATCGCTCCAATACCCTCTATTGACTGCAATAGCACATTTATATCTCTTACATCCGGTAAATTCGTTACTGTTACTGTCTCATCTGTCATAATTGCTGCTGCTAAAATTGCAAGTGCCGCATTCTTAGCACCACTGATTTCTACCTCACCTTTGAGAGGAGTTCCTCCTTTTATAACATACTGTTCCATTTTGCACCTCATACAATTCAAAATCTATGATTTACTGTCAACATTCAAATTTCTTGTTCTAATTTGTTCTGTTTTGTTCTATTTTATTCTATTAGTCTATATTTATTATTCTATATTAATTTGTCAGTATCTATTAATCTGTGTTCAAAAATCAAATACTATTTTACGCTCAAATACACGCAACAATCCGTTTTCTATACTTTAAAAGTCTTATAAATCACATAAGTGTTGCGTATTCTATAATCTGATTTAATTGTCCAGCCATTAGCTGATTAATCAGATTATAGCACAAAGATTCTATTTGTAAATTACTTTTTATTTTGTTATCAATTTCTTAACAATTTTGTTATATCTTAATTAAGATAAGTGAATGGATTGACTTGCACTCCGTCCTCGATTATCTCGAAATGAACGTGTGGTCCTGTACTATTTCCCGTATTACCACTAAGTGCAATAACATCTGACTGTGACACAGACTGTCCCTCGCTTACTAAGACTTCACTCAGATGTCCGTATCTCGTACATTTTCCATCACTGTGCTTTAATGTAACACAATAACCATATCCATTCATCCAGCCTGCCTGAATAACAGTTCCATTGCACGAAGCCATTACAGCAGTTCCAATGCTACATGCCCAGTCTACACCTTTATGAACAGTTCCCCATCTTGCACCAAATGTTGATGAGAGAGTTCCTCCATTTATCGGTTTAATAAATGTTGGTGGAACAGCAGTTCCGACCTCTATAACTCTTGCCTCTGCCTGTTTAGTTATTGTTTCCTGTAAAATATCTCTGTTAGTTTCCTTGCCATTTTTATAAGTAACATTTGCTACAATCGTTTTTACACCTGCCGAACCCTCATTTAATACATTTTGCTTTGTATTATATAAGTTATCATTATACACGTATTCTACTGGTACACTGTATTCCACATCATAAGTCTGCTTCTCCGTTACAACAACCGACAATTCTGCTGATTTATCGTCTGCTGATACCATATTTATTGCTGAATTAAGTTCATTAATCTGGGATGGTTCAACATAACATGGGATAATTTCTACCTTTTCGCCAAATTTCACATCTTTAGAATCATCAATTCCTGATATGGTATCTGTTCCATTTCCTGATGAATTTTCTACAAGCTCATCATCACTACCATCACCACTTGCCATTACAGTAGGAAAATTCACACTGCTAATTCCCGCTTTAGAAATACTACAGGTAATCGTTGTATGTCCTCCTATATCATCAAGATGAAGATTCGTATTGAAATCTTCACTGTCATCATATTTATTCTTTACTGCATTGAATAAATATTCAACGTCTGCAAGTGAATTAAGTGTAATTATATATCCATCAATGTCTACAACATAAGCTTTCTGTTTTGTATCTTTTACTGACGATTCAAATTCATCATAGATTGAGGAACTAAGCTCTGACACTGAATCTGTCTTGCCAAATACTTTCTTAGACTTCTTTATATCTATATCTGCATCTACGAATTGTAATGACGCACTTTCATCATTAATCCGCCTTCTGGCTTCCTTTATGGCTTTCTGTATACTCTTATAGTTTAAGGAATTACCTGCCTTTTTTCCATTTATATAAACTGTATAATAATTATTTGTAAATGTATGCCCTGTTATTCCACTAACCCACGAAAAGTTCATTACCAAAATCATACATATAATAATAGAAGCAAATATAAATGTTAACATTATTTTCTTTGTTTTTTTTGTAAATCTATACATTGTTAATTCATCTCTTATTTCTGCAAATTTTCAACTAGCTTATCAATAGTTTTCTCCACATCTAATCCAGCTTCATCTACTACGATATCCGCATACTTCTCATACAATTTACATCTTTCATCATACAAATCTTTAAGTGTCTGTCCGTCTTTCAATACAACACCTCTGTTTTTAATGTCACCAAGACGGTTGATTAATGTATCATAATCTAATTTAAGATATATGACATCGCCTATCTGTTTATAATGCTCCATGGCTTCTTTGCCATATATGACACTTCCACCTGTCGCAATTATTGTCTTTTTACCATTAATTTCCGAATTAATCTTATTCTCGATTTCTATGAAACCATCCACGCCTTCTTCTGCAATAATATCTTTTAGCAAACGTCCATCTTTCTGTTGTATCACAATATCAGCATCTACAAAATGATATCCTAATATCTTCGCTAATACCACACCGACTGTACTTTTTCCAACACCCGGCATACCTACCAGTATAATATTATTGTTCTTCTGCTCCATCATCGCTGTCCTCTTTTCGTCTGTTTTCGAAATATACAAATCTGTCTATTGCATTTAGAATATTTGCAAAATTCTCTCTTGGTGCTACATCTATATATTTCTTAAGAATCTCTGTCTCAGCATCATTTCTGTATCTTCCATAGAAAATATCAAAAAGATTATGACCTCTTACAAATATTCTTATGTTTTCCATATTATTTTTTAAATCCTGTTTATTGGAAATGCGCACATTTTTAATTCTGCACATACGTTTCATACTTGGAAGTTTATAAAGGTAATCTTTATATTTTTTCCATAGAATATTATAGAAGTCTTCTTCGCTTTTGACAACACCAATTTTTGCCATAATCTTTGGATCTAAGAAATAATTTTCAAATGAGTAATACTTAAGTACTAAAACATTTCTCGGCGTAACTCTTGGTAAATTCTCCACATCCTCTTTGCCACGCTGTGCATAGTAACTACACAACTGTTTCACAAGATATCTTGGGTTCTTACCATCACTGTCTCTTATCATAAGAAACTGGTCCTTAAGATACAATTTGTTAATATATTTAAGATTAGCATAAGTCTTTATATTAGTACAACTATTAGTCGGTATTATCGATATTCTCTGCAGCATACCATCTTCGTCATATATCTCTGAATAGTATTTTTCAAGCAGTAATGGTAATCTGTTGCTATCCTGTTTACCCTCAACAATGAATACAAAACTTACATTCATAAGGTCATTTGCAGTATAACCTAAATCGTCTAGAATATCATCAATATCTACATTCTCATTTACGGTTGTATAGAACTCATCATCTAATACCACCTGTTTAATCTGCCTGCTCGAGAAATTAAATATCATATTAGGAGAATGTGTTGAAAAAATTACTTGATTCTTCTTCGATAATCTGTACAGAATCTCACTTGCTGACTTCTGAAGATGAGGATGTAAATAACTTTCTGGGTCTTCAATCATAATAATATTTGGAACTCTGCTGCTTTCTTCAATATATGCTTCAATAAGTGATAACAGATAGATACTCTTAGTACCGGCACTCATTGTATCAATATTATTCGCTGTACCCCTGTCCTTATTGCCAAGCAATGTATTAATCTTGAAGAAGCTTTCGAAATCACAGGTTGCCTTATATTCAATATACTGGGAATGTACTCCATTCTTGGCAAAATACTTATTAACCTGCTCTGCAAATCTGTTAAGATTCTGATTGTATAATTTATATTCGAGCAATTTAGATGTTTCATGTACACTCAATTCATGTGGTTGCTTCTTCTCTATAATTCCGATGCATTCAAAACATCTGTTACACTTCTTACTCTTATCAAACATACATATGTCTTCTCTTACATCAGCTAACTCCATATTGTCCTGAAGTCTCAATAAATCGTCCTGATATTCCTTAATATTTCTTTCGTTATCGATGAAATACACCTTAGGTAAAACCTCTTTGATATATTTATTGTTCTTTCTGAAACCGTCAGAATATTTTTCTTTTCCTTCTTTATTCATTACATATATAAATGTAAGTTTATTATCCTTGTATGATGGCAGTTTCTCACAGAAATCTCTGTGCCACACCTCATATTTCTTGTATTTTGATATTATTCCACGCTCATGCAGAAGTTCTAAATCTTCCTCTTCGATATCAAGTGTAATTCCTATTTCGATATTTTTTCCACTTTCATTAAAATCCTCACTTCGTATGTCATACATTCCTGCTATAGCACGAATCGCATCTAACACAACTGTTTTACCTGTGCTATTCTTGCCCACAAGGATAAATGCATTATCAATATCCTGTATTTCTAAATGTCTTACTGACTTGAAATTATCAATAGTTATTGAACTAATCTTCATTAAGTTCCACGCCCTTTTACATTAAATTTAATATATTACTTTTTAGCTACCGAATAACCGAATTTACCTAACTTCTTGCCCAATTCAAAATATTCTCCATGTGAATATGAAACAAGTCCTGCCTTATTCAGGTTAAATTTACCTGTTTTATCCATATATTTATCATCAATATTTACAGATACTACCTCTGCGATAAACATATGATGACTTCCAAGTTCCTTAATCTCTTTAACACAACATTCAATATTTACCGGACTTTCTTCAATTCCCGGTGCTTTCACTACTTTTGAAATGCTCTTATGCAGATTCATCTCCTTGAATTTATCTACATCTCTGCCTGATTTCACACCACAATAATCTGTAGCATATGCCAAATCACTTGTCACAAGATTTACAACAAATTCCTTAGTTTCCTTAATGATGTTATACGAATATCTCTCAGGTCTCACCGAAATAGATAGCATTGCGGGATTAGTACATATAGTTCCTGCCCAGGCAACCGTTATAATATTCGGTTTCTCATTTTCACGCTGACAACTTACCATAACTGCCGGTACAGGATATAACATATTGCCCGGTTTCCAACTCTGTTTAGCCATATATACCTCTTTCTATGCATTTCCTCCATTTATCGTCTCTAATAATGCCGGAATAAACTGTTTCTTTCTAGACACTACACCTTTTAGAATTACTGAATTATTCTCTATCTTGGTATTAAATGCTTCCTCAATTATTGAATCTGCACCATTTCCCACGAATATAACCTCTGTGGATTCTGAAATTATATTTGTAAACATAAAATATATTATATTAAGTCCATGTTCCTTATATGCTTTTGACAGATAGGTACTTAATTTCTCTTTAATATCTGCAAGTTCATCTGCATTTAACGAATTAATCTGACCAACACCGATATTCATATCACCGATTGTAAATTTCTTAAAATCCTGATAGAAGATTTCTTCAGGCGATTTGCTCTTTAGATTACTTCCCGCTTTAAACATATCTGTTGAGAATTTCTCAATATTAATGTTTGCAATTTTAGCTAATTCCTCTGCCACCTTCTTGTCTATTGCTGTACAGGTAGGCGAACGGAACATCAATGTATCTGAAAGAATTGCCGCACATAACAGACCTGCCATATCAGCTGGAACATTAACGCCTGCTTCCGTAAATAACTGATATATTATGGTTGCCGTACATCCAAGTGGCTGGTTTCTAAAAAATACTGGTGATACTGTTTCTAATGAACCGATTCTGTGGTGATCGATTATCTCTAATATCTCAGCATTTTCAAGGCCGTCAACTGCCTGACTTCTCTCATTATGGTCTACAAGAATTATCTTCTTCTTGTCTGCATTTAACAGGTTACGTCTTGAAATCATTCCCACGTACTTACCTTTTTTATCTTCAACCGGGAAATCCCTGTATCTTTTCTTACCCATTACACTCTTAATGTCTTCTGTAAAATCATCAGTTCTGAATGTAATAAGATTCTCTCTGCTCATAAAATAGCTAATCGACATACTCTGGTTAATAAGACGTGCAACTGTGTAAGTATCGTGTGGCGAACTTATTACTGTACAATTATGTTCTTCTGCCATTTTCCTTATGGTCATCGATACATTTGCACCCTCGCATACTACGATACAGCCAGCGTTCATCTCTATTGCGCATAACTGTGATTCATATCTGTTACCTAATATAACTAAATCTCCCTCTTCGATATAGTTCTCCATAAGGTCAGGATTAGCTGCAGCAATTAGAACCTTGCCCTCTGTATAATATGCTTCTATATTTCCACATATCATAGTTCCGTCAACTGTATCTACTATATTACTATATGCAGTATGGGCAGTAGATAATATCTTACTGTCTCTTACATCCATATATGCTTCTGCTATATCTTCAGTAGTAATTACTCCTTCTAATCTGCCATGATTCGTTATAGGAAGTGTAACTACATTTAATTCCTTCATTAAATTCCATGCTCTCTTAAGAGATATTTTACGGCTTACCCCTTTCGTCTCCCTTATTTCAATATCTTTTACCTGCGTTCCGATATCATTTACATATCCCGGTATCTCTATATTGAAATAATCTAAGACAAACTGAGTCTCTTCATTAACCTGACCTGCTCTTTTAGCCACATACTCCCTGTCATCTATCTGGTTTTTAAGATATGCATATGCTATGGCGGAACAAATAGAATCTGTATCCGGATTCTTATGACCGATAACATATATCTTATTATTTCTCATTGCCATAATCTTCTCCATTCCGCAGACACAGTTACGATGCTGGTTTCATCGATGTCTCTATATTAACATTGTCTGCATTTTTAGTATCTGTTAATGAACCTGATGAACAACTCTTAAAGTCGAAGCCAAGTCCAAATATAATTCCTAACATTATCAATGTGTATACAAGAATAATTGCTATCCATATTACAGCTGCCTTATTATATTGCATCCACTTCTTTATTCTGTTATTTTTTGCCATAATTAGTTGTGTGCCTTTCTGCTATCTTATTTCTTTTTGCTGTTTTTATTTTTCTGTGGTTTAGCTTTCTTCTCTTTCTTACCATTAACTAAACGATTAAGACCAAATGGCTGTCTCTTATTGTGCTTACGTTTTAAGAACAGATATCCTGTAAATTCACCAAATAAGCCCAACACTAAGTAAATCGCCGCAAACATCATATAATGAAAATCTCTATACAATATTATTACCGTTGGTATGTAGAATATTGCAAGTGCCAGCGGAATAAGTACACTGAAATTATATTTCTTAGAATGTATAAGGCAGGCAATAAATACAAATATTGTATTTACATTTAATAAAATCATCGGGACAAGTACCTGTGCCAGATTACCTGTAAACATACATGCAAATGGAAGTACATAAAAGAAAATGACTGCCAGACCTAATATTATGTACATTGCTTTTATGCTCTGTTCGAATTTCTTCTTATCTTTATCACTTAAATTACTATAATTCGTCAACATATCTGTTTAGACTCCATTTCTTTTTAGTTTCACTTATAATTATTCTATCTTAATTTACCTTATATAACAAGTAAAAAAACACTAAACTTCGTGACTTTTGTCGATAAAATTATTATAATATAGGATAGGTATTAAAGAAAAATTGTAGCATATTTGTATACAAAGCGGAGGTATTACGTGGAATTAAAAGACATTCAGACAATAAGTCTAAAAATCAAAGAGAATATTAATAAAGTAATTATTGGTAAGTCAGAGACTATTGATTATATTATTACTGCAATAATCGCAGGTGGACATGTTCTGCTTGAAGATACACCAGGTACTGGTAAGACGGTTTTAGCTAAATCTCTTGCCAAATCGATAGATGGAACATTTAACAGAATACAGTTTACACCGGATTTACTTCCATCTGATGTAACAGGTCTTAACATTTTTAATCAGGAGACACATTCTTTTGAATTCGTGGAAGGACCTGTTTTTGCAAATATTTTACTAGCCGACGAGGTCAACAGGGCAACACCAAGGACACAGTCAAGCCTGCTTGAATGTATGGAGGAAAAACAGGTTACAGTAGATGGTGAAACAAGAATTCTAGACAAGCCATTCCTAGTAATTGCAACAGAGAACCCAATTGAGACAGCCGGTACATTTACTCTTCCCGAAGCACAATTAGACCGTTTTATGATGCAGTTATCAATGGGTTTCCCTACACCTGACGAAGAATTGGCAATTATTGAACGTTTCATTGCATCTAATCCGATTGACGAATTAGCACCTGTATGCACGAAAGATGACATTTACAATATGGGCATTGCCGCTAAAAATGTCTATGTCGATAAATCAGTCCGTAAATATATCGTAGACATTATTAATGCTACCCGAAATAATTCTTCTATATCATCAGGCATAAGTCCTCGTGGTACACTTGCACTTCTTAAGGCAGTTCAGGTCTATGCAGCCATTAACGGAAGAGATTATGTAATTCCTGAAGATGTAAAGGCACTTGCAGTCCCTGTACTTGCGCACAGAATTATTTCATATACAAACATTGCCAAAAATTCTAACAAAGCATCCATTATTAACGGAATTCTTGACACTGTACCTGTTCCTACAGAGAATTTTCAAAACGTTATTGCATATTAAGATTAGCATAGCAAGAGACACCTTGCACCAACCACATATAGATATGATTGATGCAACACACTTTTGATACACTAATCAATTAATCTAAGTTGACAGATATATGGAGAATTTATTTATATGATATTACTCATTGCATTTGTATGTGCACTACTTCTTATGGGACTTCAGCGCCTCTTATATAGGAAGTTGTGGAATAAAAATCTTGATGTTAAAATCAGCTATAAAACAACAGATTGCGTGGCAGGTGAAGAAAACGAACTCAAGGAAGTTATTACTAACGACAAGTTTCTCCCAATTCCAATGCTTCATGTCAAGTTCGATACCCCTAAGAGTTTCGTCTTTGAAAATGAATGCAATTCATCCATCTCCGATAACTATTATCGCGATGATGTATTTACGGTTATGGGACACCAGTCTGTTACGAGAACGCTTAAATTTACCTGTACCAAGCGTGGATGTTTCTATATGCACGACACGAATATAACGTCCAGTGACTTGTTTATGAAGCTTACCTTAACTGGTAAATGCACTAACCACGCTGTAATAAATGTATTTCCACGCAAGGTTGATTTAGCATTTTTTGATATACCATTCAAGACAATAACCGGAAATTTTGTAACACAGAAAACATATATTGAAGACCCTTTTGAATTCAAAGGAATACGAGAATACCAGCCATATGACGGTATCCGTAAAATTAATTATAAAAGCTCTGCCAAATTCGGCACTCTGCAGGTTAATACATTCTTTATGACTTCGTCGCAGGAAGTCCGTATTATTCTTAATCTTGATGCACAGACTTATTCAAGAGATGACCGGCTTATCGAAAGTATTATAAGTCTTGCAAGTTCCATAGCAGAACGTTTTATACGCACCGGAGTCTCTGTCGGTTTAATTACTAATGGAGTTGACTCCTATACTAAAGAACAGATTTCTAAGAAATCGGGTGCAGGCAATCACCATATGTTATCAATTGATACAGCCCTTGCACGTATTGATACACATGCTGAAAATATTGATTTCGTACAGGTTCTTAACAATTGTTTTGATACCGTAAATGAAATGACTTATTATATTGTAATCTCTAACAATCGTAGTAATGAAATCATTAAAGCTTATGATGAAGCGAAACTTCGTGGTGTTTCTTCGCTTCTCATCATTCCTGAGCTTAAACAGTTCGAAGTTAAAGAAGAGATTAAAGATATGATAAAGTGGGATATTGACTACTAAAAGAGGAGGACACATATTTGAAGAAAATTTTAAATTTCGCAAGTACAACAATTTATCTCATTATGTGTATCTTGTTTACTGAATTAATTTACATATATTTTTCGGATATATTCTTAAATAACCATTCAACATGGCCTGTATGCATTTCTGTTATTGCAGGAATTGTCCTAATTGATTATATAGCCAGAAGATATATTAAGAATTTAATCCTGTTCTTCTTAATACATATATTGATTATCGGAGGTTCTGTAGCCATTTCATCTGTATTAACAGACAGACTTCTGCTTGGCTGTATTTCATTTGCATATCTGCTTATGGCAATAAATTTCTGGAAAACAGATGCTAACGAAAGAAGTCGTATTGTAATCGATATACCTTTTGCTGGAATCGTCGCATTTATAATTGTCTATATACATAGTTCATATGGCCTTTCACCAATTGTCCATAACTATGCATACATTAGCGGAATTGCTTTCTTTCTCTTATATTTTATAAGAGATTATTTAGATAAGTTTTTATCATATTCACTTAGCAGTGAGAATTTCTCTGATGAACTTAAACGTACATTTACAACTAATTTCTCGTTAATTGCATTATTCAATGTAATTATAGTTCTGCTGATTATGGTAACAAATTCTTTCTTCTCAGACAGTAGTTTTAATGTAATAGGCAGGTTTTTCAAATGGCTTGCCCGGCAATTCTTTAAACTATTTGCCCGATGCACAGATATGACTGATAAGGTTGAATCAGAGCCGGTAACAACACCTAATATCAACGATGATGGTGATGGCAATATAATCTCTGCATACACTTCAAAGCATAGTGGTCCGAATATTGGCAATATGATTTTCAAAGTATTCCAGGTAGTTATATTCATAGGAATTATCGTCGGAATTATATACATTATCTATTCATTTATTAAGCAATATATGCACCGCAACAATAATACTAATGACGAAATCAAGGATACAAAAGAGACCGTTAAACGTACATCAACTTCCCCTAAGAAAGAAGATGGTTTTCTAAAGAAAATGATTTTCCATTCAAATCGTGATAAGATAAGGAAATTATATCTTAACAAAGTAAATGCAAGTACAAAGAAAAATAACCGAATCATTATAAGAAAGAGCTACACGCCTGACCAGATAAGTAATTCAATCAATAAAGAAGAGAATGATTCATTTTCTAACAGAAATCTAAATGAACTTACATCACTTTACGAAAAAGCAAGATATTCAGATGGTGAAATTACAAAAGCAGATGTAGAAAATGCAAAGCGAATTCTAGATGATAAATAAAACCGGGGTATAATCTGTAACCAGCTATTAATACGCATTGTAGTTTGTTATTCATGCCATCATAATTACTTTATATGGTGGAACTAAATGCCGCCAGATACATAAGGTTATTGCGATACAGTAAATCAAACGTGCTTCGCTTGAGCGGAGATTTACTGCACGACCTTTTGTATCTGGCGGCATATAACTTCCTCACAGTACATCATCAATCATGTGTAAATAACAGACTACTAACTATATAATTCCAAGTATGTTTGCAATAAGCACTGCTGCTGTTAATAAAGACACCCACAAGTTTACGTTCACTATCATCTTTATTCCATCAGTTTTCGTACGCTCACGTCTATTTAACTCAGTAAGAAGTTCTTCTGTTCTGCCAATTGCATCTTCATTATTATGCTCAATTATTGATTTCAGCATCGTTGGCATTGTAGCAACTCTGTCTACCTTAGCAGTAAGTTCATTAATCTTTTCTTCGTTCTTCTTTATACGATCCTCTATCTCTAATAATGTATCTGTATAATCTTTTGCATTAAGTGTTTTGATTTTAGCATCAAGAGTATCCATCACTTCTGATGAGTTCTTCTCATTAATTAGTTTCTTTACTCTCTCTAATTCCGATAAAACTGCATTTTCATTAATTTCACTTACAATTGTTTCGACTCTATGTATTTCATTAATAACTTCATTTACATTAATGGCATCTAATTTAGTATTCGCTTTAGCTACCTCATCTAATACTGAATCAGAATTGATATTCTTAAGTGCCTTATTAATCTTGTCTATCTCGATTAATAATACATCAGAATTAACCTGTGACATAGTCTCATTGATAGTTGATAATTCGTTTATTATCTGATCAAAGTTGATTCCCTTAACTGTCTCGTTGACTTTCTGAATCTCAACTAACACTTCATTTGAATTAATCTCGTCAATCGATTTATTAATCTTATCAATGCCCTCTTTGACATCATATACATTCATATCATTAAGCAATGTATCTATTCTGCTGATAGCTTCTAATATATCATTATTACTGATTTCTTCGAGAGACTTCTGGACTTTATTTATACTTTCAATTATATTCGAATCATCATATACCTCAATTGATTTATTGTCCTCTGCTTCACGCATTGCATTAAGTTCAGACTCAATCTTTCTGCTGATTCCTCTTAAGAATTTGGCATTTTCCATATTCTGGGCTTTTAAATCTTCAATTCTTGAATTAATATTCAATAAGATTTTCTTCTCGTCATTAGCTGACAGATTCGAATTATTAATTCCTGTTGGTGTCTCCTGTTTCTTTATTACTGTTGTGAGTAGACCCATAACCCATTCCTCCTTTTTTCCTGTATGTTTATGATATTTTTATTAATTTTGATATTATAATGATTTATTCCTGCTTGCTATAATCAATGCACTGCATATCTACCTTAACTATCTTCCATGCATCATCTATCAGATTAAGATATACTGTTGCCGTAGATGTTCCTGCACCGTAATAATTCTCTACAATTCCACTAAGCATTGAAGTTCCTGTAACTGCCGCAAATTCATAGTTATATGTAACTTCCACAATTACCTTATCAGGATATGTGAAAGATTTAATCTTTGGCGAAAGCGTTTTCATATCAAGTATTCGTAATGATGCACCGTCAGGCTGTTCTATCGCTGCATCTAATGCATCAAATGTTGCTTTGGCTGAGGCCTTTGCCTCTTCTGTATTAGCATACAAATCACAAATATTTTCGTAATTCTTCGTCTTATCCATTGCATATTCATACATCGTCTTTACAATAAATGTAGAATATTCATAAATCTTCTGCTTTACATCAGGTTTCATTGCAAAATCTTCTGTCGTAATCTCCACATTTGCATTATTATCTGTAACATATTCTGTCTTGGTAATCTCACCTGAATCATCTAATGTTACTGAAATCGTGTGGTCACCTGAAAACATTTTATCAATTACATAAATATCCTTTGTGCCATCTTCTGATGTACTCCTCTTATATGAGCTTATATCTTTACCATCCATAAATACCTGTTTACCTACCGGAACAACGATATTATAATCACTTATAAATAACCTGTCCACATCAACTTTCCATGTACTGAAAAATACATGTGTATGCTTCTTCTGTTTATGTAAAGTTATCGTATATGTCTTAGGCGAATCATCATTACCAATGTAATACGTTACAACATATATAATCTTGTCGCCTTGCTCAACCGGTTTACTAAGCTTGTATCCCTTGATTGAACCATATATTTTCTCGCCCTCACATTTATTTCTAAACTTATCCAAATCAATGAAATCTGTCTCTTTTACTTCTATCATTTTATACATTTCCGTATAATTATTAGTGACATAATAAGAGAAATATTCCTCTGCATATCTGTATGGAGAACTTGCTCTTTTACCGAGTGCAATGAATATACCAAGTCCGCCGCATACAGCTAATACAAAGACTATCTTTAGAAATTCTCTAAAGAATGATATTATTCTCTTCTTCACACTCTTCTTTGGTTTTTCTGCTGCTTTCTCACCATCATCGGATTTTTTATTATTAAATAATTTCATCAGTTAATACCTTCTATATATTATTTTGCAATTCATAACTCTGCCCGAATACTTACATAATATCATAATAAAAATATAATATCAACAAGTGAATGTCAGGCATTTATTTAATTGCAATGAATTTATTACCTGTATTATCAAACATTGCTCCTGCCTCATCCTGCCCCATTTTATAGGTCTGGCCTGTTACCGGATTAAGCATTACAACATTGTAGAAATCATATCCGACAATAAGTACATAATTAGTTCCGTCAGTTGATGCAAGCACCGGCTGTCCGTTCCATACATAATATAAAACCTCACTAAGTGAGCAGCCCGTCAGGTCTAATCCCGTTTTATTAGAAATCTTTTCATTAATAATCTGAACTGAAGTCTTACCACCGGCAAGTTCTGATGCTATATCTGTATTTACACCATTATGCATAAGTATTGCCTGAACACATAATGCTAACTGTGCCGTACTATTGCCGATCTCGGCAGTTCCGGTAAATGCCACGTCTGTCAATTCATACTGGGTTGGTTTACTCATTCTTGCCCATACATAGTCGCCACTTTCGCTGATAACCACGCCTGCTGTCTTATCTGCTGCTATAATGGCATCAGATACATTATCTGAAACTGACTGCATTTTGCCCTGTCCATACACATAATATTTATCCCCGCCATTTATAAGCTCACGAATACTTAGTGAATTAGTCTCGCTAAAACGAATTTCCTTAGGATAGAGGGATTTAAGCTGACTTGAAGTCGTTACTTTCTTAACAAATGATATAACAACTTCTTTCTTCTTTAAATCTGTTGTTATAATACCTGATGATACCACGCTTGTATCTTCTTCCTCATTACCGAATATCTGATAGTCACTTGATTTAACATAAGTGCTGCCCTCAGGTGTTTTCTGTACTCTTGTTAAATTGACCATATTATCTGATACATCAGCACCTGATATATAGTAGCCTTCTTTACTATAGCTCTTTAATTCTTCTCCCTTAATATCTGCTATTATAACCTTGTTCATTCCGACCGTAACATTACCATTATTATCTGTTATAATGTCGCTTTCAAGGGCATCGCCATATACCATATCATCACCTAAAAAGCCTAACACCTTAAGTTTATGGCCATCTTCTGCCTTTATCTCACATTCTTCACCATTTTCAAGATTAAGCATTTTCACAGAACTGCTGCCCTTATCACTGCCATCAGTTTCCCATGCAACGATATTACCATTACTGTTAACAGCATAATTATCTTCCTTAAGATTCGAAATAACCTGTACATATTCACTACCGGTCAAATCAATCGAATACACGCTGTCACTTAACATTACATACATTATATCCTTGTCATTTACATAAGATAATCTGCCCATTGTCTGTTTCAGAATATCAAATTTCCTTGTAAATGGAATAAATATCTTCTCTTCCACAAGATTCTTCTTATGATTATATTCATACAGGCTCACACCGACCATTCCCTCATGCTCACCACGATTCATATAACCATACACAATGAATTTGACATTTCCATCGTTATCCACAGATACTACCTGAAAATCATTATCATTATTAGTATCTCTTATATCCGCTGTCTCCACCTCTTCAAATGCAAATAACGAATATACTTTATTCTCACCTATATCCATAAGCCACAGACCGTTTTCCTTGGCAAATGCAATATAGCTCGTATCATCACTTGATTTAAACCCGACATCTGAATTCTCTGAGATTCCAAGATTAATTCTGTATGCCGAAATATTCTGATTATTTGCATCAAATATCTGGTTCATTGTACGCTCATAATCTAACAGATAAATCTCGCTGCTTGTCCATTTCACCCTGAAGAATTCAGTAACAGTATAATACTGGTATGCATCATAATCATTTAATGCCTTTATCTTATATACTAATTTATAACAACCTATATCTCCTAATATCTCCTGTACTCTGACAACCGGATTAGTTACCTTCTCAGGCTTTAAATCGCCCCACGTAATCTGTTTATAGCTTGAGTGGATATTTACCTTTCCGAAATTCGAATTATCCTCAGAAGCATTTGTTTCAAGATAATTAATTATATTCTCTGATTCTGTATCACTAAATGTTGAAGCACTGAATTTCTTTGCAAATTCCATCTCTTCCTTACAATGATTCTCTGTAAGCTGCTTAATACGTGTATAGAAATACACATTTTCATTTCTGTCTGTTGTAAGTCTAATAACCAGATAATATTCTGTGTCAGCTTCTATCATATTATCTAACTGAATATCAATGTTAGTGTAATCTCCATCTGTCTTGATATTTTCTGCTTTAACCTCAGTTTTCTCAATAAGTCTTTCACAATCTAAGGTTCTTACTTCAAATTCTGCACCCATTACCACATTTTCATGGTTATTTACTCTTACAGTAATTTTTCTCTCATCATTAATAGGTGTAATGGTATCACGCATATACTTAGTCTCCATCTCTGTCGTATATCCGAATAACTCATTTACCTCAATATCGTTAGCGCTGGAGGTCTCTCCTGATGCCATAAATGATATGGTAGGAAGAGTTGGTTCTCCCATAATTATATTCTTGTCTTCTTTCTTATCTCTGTTTATGAAAAAATATATCCCTATTACTACCGCAAATACAAGCAGCAGAATCACAAATTTGTTAATTATGTTTTTCACACTAATCTCCATTCCGCAGGCACATAGTGACGGAGGAACCGCGAGCCAAATGTCAGATTTGGCTCTGCGATAAATACTAAATGTGGTGCCTGCAACATATTTAGCTGTGTGAAAAATCAGATATCAATCTGTATTTTTCACACTTTTCTCCACTTTCAAGCTACTTATCGCACTTCCTACTATTTGCAGGTACACTATAATAATAACTTGACTATAGTTGGTGTTATATTAAACTCTTTAATCATTCTGTCAAGAGCTTCTCTTTCTGTATTGTTATCTATGTCTTTAACTTTATTTCTCACTGCCCTTATAAGCAGGTTCTTAGGAGTATGCTCCATATCTATAAATTCTAAAATCTCTGTATGATATCCCTTAATCTTAAGCACTTCAGCCCTGATGGCATCTGTCATTATCGCAGACATTCTGTCTTTAAGTATTCCATAATTAAGTACCGGAGACATCATCTCATTTTTAATCTGTTTATTTATCTCATGCTGACAACATGGTACTGACAGAATAACTTTCGCATTCCAGCTTACTGCTTTATATAATGCATAATCTGTCGCAGTATCACAGGCGTGCAATGTCACAACCATATCGACATTATTCTGTCCCTCATAATCAGCAATATCGCCTAATTTGAAAATCAGCTTGTCATAGCCATATTTCTCACTTAACTGATTACATTTATTAATAACATCTTTCTTCAAATCAAGACCTGTTATTCTGACATCTAATCCACACAATTCACGCAGATAATAATATATAGCAAAAGTAAGATAGCTCTTTCCACAACCAAAATCAATTATATTGATTTCCCTGTTCCTTGGCAGCTCTCTTACTATATCCTTTACAAATTCCAAGAATCTGTTAATCTGTCTGAATTTATCATAACGGGGTTTTAGCACATCACCCTTTGTATTCATTACACCTAAATCTATCAGAAATGGTACAGGTATTCCCTCTTCAAGAATATAATGCTTCGTCCTGTTATGACTCAGGTCATTTACCTTTACCGATTTTGACTCTATTAATCTGGCAGCCGACTTCTTTCTGTTAATCGTTATCTTGCCCTTTTTACTAACTAAGATATTTGCGACAATATCATTAGTAACTATCTCGCATTGCTTGAAGCTGTTCGTAATCATATTATCAAGATAGGATGCAATTTCAGTAGATGTATAATTGTGGTGAAGTACCTGATTACCAACATATTCCGTTGCCTGAAACATAAGCTCTGAATTAATAAGAACTGCTCTTACCTTTATCTTGCTGATTCCATCTTTGTCTCTGGGATTACTTACAATTACTCTTATAAGATTTCTATCCATATATTTAATTAATTCATCACGTAATATTGTTTCCACTGAAATTGTCCTTTCTCTATTTATCCCAAAATATCTTCTGTATAGGCTCTTAAGATTTCACCGACACTCCATGCCTGTGCGTATGCGCCTCTTGAAATATTTGGCTCATTTCCATCGAATATCTCTGCAATCGAACCAACACAGCCATCTCTTAAATGGTCTTTTAATGGCTCTATCATATGAAGTGCATATGCCTTTGTCTCGTCATTCTTACCAAATACCTTTAAGTATGCAGTAATCAAAGCCCCTAAAGGATATGCCCATGTTGTTCCCTGATGATATGCCGCATCTCTGTCATGAAGCTTACCTTTATAATAAGGCTGGTATTCTGCATCATCTTTAGAAAGAGTTCTAAGTCCATATGTTGCATAAAGTTCACTTATAACTTTCTCTACAACTGCTTTACTCTTCTTCTCATCTAACATTGTATAAGGAAGTGAAACTGCATATATCTGGTTTGGTCTAATCTTAGCATCTCCAACGTTACCATCTACCACATCATACAGGCACTTATCTTCTTTATTCCAGAATTCTTTATTAAATGACTCTTTTGCTTTCTCTGCCATCTTAGCATATTCTTCTGAAGTCTTTCCATATTCTGAAATTGTACCAAAACGCTTGCTTAACTTCTCCATTACACGCAAAGCATTGTACCATAAAGCATTTATCTCTACAGGTTTACCATGTCTTGGAGTAACTACCCATGTTCCTACTCTTACATCCATCCATGTAACCTGGTCATATCCGCCGCCTGCGTGAATAAGTCCATCGTCTTCCATATATATTGAGAAATCTGTCTTAGTGCTGTAGAAATGAATTATTTCCTCGAGTTTAGCATATATTTCTTCTCTGATAAATTCATAATCTTCTTCATTGCCTGTATATTCCAGGTATTTATCAACCGAATAGAAATACCACATTGAAGCATCTGCGGTATTATAGAATGGCTTTAAGCCTGCATCCGGAAATACATTAGGAACAAGTCCTTTATCAACATATTTAGCAAATGATTTAAGTATTTCTCTTGTATCATTAAAACGTTTTGTCGACAATGTAAGCCCTTGTAACGCAATCATTGTATCTCTGCCCCAGTCTGTAAACCATGGGTAACCTGCCATAATTGTCTTATTTCCTGTTGATTCTCTTCTTACAACAAACTGGTCTGCTGCCTGAACTAAAGAATTAGCAAACTCATCTGTATATCCAGCATTTTCCTTTATCTTCTTAATTCTTTCCATTCCCTTTTCAATCGTTACAAATGCATCTTTTTCGAATTTCTTCTCAATAGAACAGATTACAGATATTTTCTTATGTTCAAATGGTGCTAACTTAACTACAACTTTATATGGTGTATAGCTGTTATTAATTGGTTCGCCACCTGTATTGATTTCTGTCTGAAGTTCCATATCATGGTCGTATTTTTCTTCATTTTCAACGAATTTACCATTACTTGCATAGAATTTAATAGTAACATCTTTATTCTTCTTAGGTACTAATTCTAATGTCTTTTTACCTGTCAGTTCTGTCTTGAATTTAAGGTCTGATTTCTCAACTCTTGAACTATGGTCTCTGTATGTAAAGAATGGAGTTATCTCATATACAGCCTCTTTTGCACCATTCATAATATCATAGCCAATCGCAATTGTATTCTTCTCCCATTCGAATGACAATGTCTTATTTATAAATGTACCCTCAGCCTGATATACGAAATGTGGTAATTCATCATATACAAATCTCTGTAAATATTTCTGTCCCTCTTCATTCCAACCACCTGGTCTCTGGTTCGTAGCAAATGAATATGTCTTGTCCCCTATTGTTATCGACTCATCTATTTTATTCAAAACCGCATAACGTTCTACCGGTGCATGCAGACTTGCTACCAGATATGCATGATGCATTCTTGCACACGCATTAATTATTGTACTTCCACAATAACCACCGATTCCATTAGTTATTACCCATTCTCTCTCTACACCTGCACTAAATGTCTTCCAATAGCCTTTTCCAAATTCCATAATATCAACACACCTTTCTGATATATTTTTCCAGATATGTTTCTCTCTAATATATTTCTTTTATAATTTCTTTTATATTTCTTTCAGATATAATACTTCTAATAAAAAGAACTTTTTAATACCTGTTATTTTTATGTTCAGTATAACGCAATAATATCATAATTTATAGGTGGGGGCAATGTATATTTGCGGGATTGTGATGATTATCTCATCTTTATATTCAGATAATATCCATGTATTAAATGAAACTGCCAAAATATCATCTAACTTATCAATAATAGATTCTAATTCACAATATACACAAGGAATATCATAAGAATCCCATATCACATAGTATTTCTTATTATTTTTTTCAAAAGCTTCTACTTTATTCTTACAAATTCCAATTTTTCATATTCATAACACTATTTTCCAAACTTGTATCATAATCACTTAATCCAAAAAAGTAATACCATCTGCTCCGAGTCCTTCAGCGGATTATAAAGAGACACTTTCGCATACGGTGAAGGTGTGATGTATAACGTACCTTCTTTATCTTCCTTCCATTCATATTTGTCATATCATACCCAACTGGAGCTGGTTTTCTGAAAAAGGTTACTCATAAAAGCCTCCAATCTGATCTTTTAAAATGTAATCTGTATCATCTAAAAATATATTACTATCATACCAAGCCTATCCTTTAAGGTTAAATGGTATTTGTGATTTCCTTCGTCATTTTATTCTTTTTATCCGTAATTAATGTCTAATAAGTGTCATAAAAAATCTGTTCCGGCTTTGTAAGAGAGATGTGATTATCCACCCTGCTTTGCAGAGCCAGTATAAAGGATTTGCGGAGCTTCTTTAACATGGTGTCACAGATTTTATGGATGTTTCTGTCGGTTTGTTCCCGAAACACTGCAATCATCCGGCAGAAATATCCCTTAATGGCAAGCTGGTACAACAACTTAACTTCATATTTCCTTGAAAATAAAGTTTTTATCATTCCGCTTATGCCTTCGCCTCGGATAGGTTTTTTAACTTCTTTTCGTAAATCTTTAACTTCTATCATACATTCTCATTTTCTACTTCCTCTTGTTATATTTCTTCAAATCTTTTCCAAGAATCTTATCTCTTAACATTCTGTCACGCATACTCATATTTACAGAATCCCCGCTGATTTTCCTATAACTATTCCATCTGTCTTCATCTAACTGTCCATTTTCTATAGCCTCTAGGATAGCACAACCAGGTTCTACTGTATGAGTACAATTCGAAAATATCTCTTTTATTGATTTCTTTGATGAACTGTCTGAGTAGTATACTCCACTTTGTAAAATATTTATAAGCTAAATTTATGCCTTAGAAAATACCTAAATGCTCTAAAAGAATTTTTATACCCAGCAAAATAAGTATTATGCCACCAGCTATCTCTGCTTTAGCTTTGTATTTTGTACCAAATATATTTCCAATGCCTACACCTACTGCCGATAATATAAATGTAGTAATTCCAATAAATGTAACTGCATGAACTAAATTCACTGACAGAAATGCAAATGTTATACCAACTGCTAATGCATCAATACTTGTAGCTATAGCAAGCATAAACATTGTCTTAACGTCCAGATTAGCCTTAACTTCTTCCTCGTCATCTTTTGAACAGGCCTCTTTAATCATATTGGCACCTATTATCCCTAGAAGAACAAAAGCTATCCAGTGATCAATCGCTGTTATCTGGTTCTTAAACTGTACACCCAGAAAATATCCGATTGTTGGCATTAATGCCTGAAATCCTCCAAACCACAAGCCTACAATCGCCATATTTTTAAACTCTAGTTTCTTCATTGCAAGTCCCTTACAGACTGACACAGCAAATGCATCCATTGATAATCCTATAGCTAAAATCAAAAGTTCAAGTATTCCCATTTTCTTCCTCCGTATCTCTTCTTTACTAAGTCTGATTACGGTATAAACTCATATAATGTCTGCCTATATTTATAAGCATAATGTACCTTTTACACCTTAATCTTAATTCCAGAGTTTCTTAATAGTGTTTTTTTATCATTTAATGTCCAAAAAACAAAGTGGACAAGTCCACCTTAATTTCTCTGTTAAAATTCTTTATCAAATAATAAAAGACTCGAAGAATCTACGATAGCTAATCATTCTCTGTTAAACGATTAAGATACCACAGATTCCACGAGTCTCGTTATTTAAGATAATACCAGATTTTCATCATTATGTTGATATTATCACAACTATTGTTGCTAACTACTCCCTCAGTGGGAATATATAAATGAATTTTAACACAAGGCATTATTCTACTATAATTGTCTGTAAATGTAAAGGTCTATTTTTATCCCTCTTTATATGCTTCTAAGATTCTCTTGACATATTCTGAAAATGACATATTAGCATCATCACCACTTGTAAATTTTCCCTCTAAACTAAATTTAAACATATCATTATCTGCATTTGCAAATTCAATTGATGGAACTACAACAGACTCGTAATTCTGCTTAGCAGTTTCATAGTATTCATTAAATTTTGCATCTGTAAGCCAGTCGCTTTCAGCAACTTTCTTCAAAGCATCGGCATATGCATCTTTAAAATATGCATCATCTCCAAGAATTGTTTTTGTAATAACAGGATTTACCTGACTCCTGCCTGTTGATTCACAATCTTCAGAGTATGGCGAAACATCTGTCATACCTGCGCCCTCAGGATTCCAGTCATATGTCATTCCAAAACATCTGTCATTATCATATGGTATAAAAATTGCTTTTCCAGAGTCTTTTAAGAAATATAGATAATGATTATTATAATTATTTCTTATATCATCCGGATTACCGACGAAATAACTTACTGCTAAAAATTTAACCAGATAATCAGTATCCATTATACTTTCTAAATCTTCCTTAGAAACGTCATTTTTATTCAAAACATCCAGCATATTAATAAGTGTGCTATAATCTGAATCTTTCTCATTTGTCTTTAAATCATAATTATAGAATTTACCAGCAGCTTTATCCTCTATGCCATAAGTTACAGATGATTTTATATAGTTAACAGGCCTGAATGTCCAGCCACATTTATATAAATCTCCACCTTGTTCTGATTCAGGAAGATTTCTCTCTATAAATATCTTATCCACAGGTTCATAGATATTAACTACACCATAATTCTCACCATTTATCCCTAGTGAACATAAATTTACATGCTGTGATAACACACCCATATCCCTGAACATGTCATTTGCATATATCTCTCTTATATGGCTGTCATCATAACACCTGTTCCATTTGACTTCCATACCCTTTAAAGTTGCAAATCTTCTGTCTTTTCTCGCCTGGCGTTCCTCTTCACTATTCCATACTTTCGCATCTTCTCCGTAGTATTCTTCATTATCGAAAGTCTCGTTAAAGCTCAGACGGTAATGTGAAAGATTAGGTTCTCCGGTCTCTTCATCATATACAGGAACTCTTGATGTATTTCCTTTAAGACGTATGCCCACCTCTTCAATCTCATACACCTCATCACCTATTGAAATTACAACTTTCTCTGCCATTCTGTAAATAGGTGATTTTGAGTTCTTCCTATCATATTTCTCATAATCTTCCTGAATCTTATCCAATTCCTCATCAGATATCTTAATCTGTATTGAAACAGGATTATTTATATCAAATAATTGCTCATACAATTCATTTTCATCAGAAATATCATTATCAACCTCCGTTGAATTATCTTTCTTCGTTGGCTTCTCTTTATCATTTTTATTATCTTTCCCACAAGCTGATAACAGACATACCACTAAACACATCACAAGTAAAATCGATACTCTTTTCTTCATCTTGAAATACCTTTCCTTTCCTTGATTCTCATAGTCAATCAAAGTATTATACACTATATTTTCACAAATCATTCCTTGCTTTATTTTATCATTTACGATAGAATAAAGCAATATTGAAAATATCTGTAATCACGTTTTTATAACCTACAGGATATATTATTCAAATGAAAGGATATGAATCAATTATGAATGAAAATGAAAAGAAATCTCAATTTCACGAGGCTTTATCATTTCTAGTAGAATCAGCAAATATAAATAATGGCTCACTTACCATAGATGAAATCAAATCAGCTCTTAATGATGTAATAACTGATGATGAACAATATACGCTTGTATATGATTATTTACTTGAGAATAAAATTTCCATCAAAGGTTATGTTCCTATTGTAAAAAAATCTCCTGCTAACATTTCATATAATGAAGCAGAAGATGGTAACGCAGATATATCCGAAATAAATGTCTCCACTTCAGTGGACGATGCCAAAGAAAAGACATTTGTAGATATGTATTATGATGACCTTGAAAATATGGTGGTGTTAACAGAAGAAGAGGAACTCATTCTCTTAGAAAAGGTCCTTGCAGACACTTCGGACAAGTTATCTCTTAACAGTCTTATTGAGGGTAATCTTAAAACTGTCATTGAACTTGCAGAGGATTTCAGAAATAAAGGTGTCTCTCATGGCGACCTCTTACAAGAGGGTAACTTAGGACTTATGGAGGGAATTCTCACTTATGATGGCAAGCTTCTCCTTGAAGAATTTCATTCTCATCTTGAGAATTCAATACGAAATGCAATAAATGATGCTATCCTTGAACAGAATGCTTCAAGCCGAATTAATTTTCATGTTGCTGACAGAGCAAATGAACTTGACCGTGCATCTATCGCATTAAGCAAAGAATTAGACAGAACTCCTACCCTGGAAGAACTCGCTAAATACCTGTCACTTCCTGAGGATGAAGTCGAACGTATTATGAAAATGTCACTTAATGCTCTGACAATTGATGAGAGCAATATTGACGGAAATAATATTACACCTGAGGTATAACGATGCTAAAACTCCCCGACAAACTCTATGTCTGTCGGGGAGTTTTAATTATCAATATATAATATTACAATATATTTTTTATCTAAATAATATATCATAATATTTTAACGCCATTTATATTATAATTGTCTTATGCTAAAAACTCTTTAACTGATGCATATATACCCTCGCCATCAAGTCCATATTTATGAACTAATTCAACTGCCGGGCCTGACTCACCATATCTGTCATTTATGCCTATCTTTTTAACCTTTACAGGATATTTCTCTGAAAGTACATCGCATACAGCACTTCCAAGTCCACCTATTATTGAATGTTCTTCAACAGTTACAATTTTGCCTGTCTCTTTAGCTGCATTTATAATAGTTTCCTCATCAATTGGTTTAATTGTATGCATATTTATTACTTTGGCTTCTATTCCATCTTTAGCAAGCATTTCAGCGGCTTCAAGTGATGTCGAAACTGTAAGACCACTTGCTACTATTGTTACATCTTTTCCTTCTCTTAATGTAACTGCCTTACCTATCTCGAATTTATAATCAGGAGTATCATTTATTACTGGAACGGCAAGTCTGCCAAATCTAAGATAGCAAGGACCTACATATTCATAAGCTGCTCTTACTGCTGCTTTAGCTTCAACATAATCTGATGGATTAATAATTACCATACCTGGAATTGTTCTCATTAATGCGATATCTTCATTACACTGATGTGTTGCTCCGTCTTCGCCTACAGATATTCCTGCATGTGTTGCTCCAATTTTGACATTAAGATGAGGATATCCGATTGAGTTACGAACCTGTTCAAAGGCACGTCCTGCTGAGAACATTGCAAATGAACTTGCAAAAGGAACCTTTCCTGTAGCAGCTAAACCTGCCGCAATCCCCATCATATTACATTCAGCAATACCGCAATCTATATGTCTCTCTGGAAATGCTTTCTTGAATACACAGGTTTTAGTAGCTTCAGCTAAGTCAGCATCTAAAACAATAAGATTATCAAATTCTTTTCCTGTTTCAACTAATCCGTCTCCATAGCCTTCTCTTGTTGCTTTCTTAATTACTTCTGACATAATGCTGCACCTACCTTTTCTAAATCTTCCATTGCTACTTTGTACTGCTCATCATTCGGAGCGCTTCCATGCCATTTAGCCTGATTCTCCATAAATGAAACATCTTTACCTTTAATACTCTTAGCAATAATAGCTGTTGGACATCCTTTTGTAGCTCTTGCTTCATCAAAAGCTGCTTTTATCTGTTCAAAATTATGTGCATCTATATTGATAACGTGGAAGTTAAATGCTTTGAATTTCTCATCAATAGGATATGGTGAACATACCTCATCAACTGAACCATCAATCTGAAGATTATTATTATCAACAATAACAACTAAATTATCAAGCTTTCTAAATCCGGCAAACATTGCTGCTTCCCAGACCTGTCCCTCTTGAATCTCGCCATCACCTAAAAGTGTATACACTCTATAGTCTTCATTAGATAATTTAGCAGATAAAGCCATACCTGCTGCTACAGATATTCCCTGTCCAAGTGAACCACTTGACATATCAACACCAGGTGTTCCTTTCATATCAGGATGTCCCTGAAGATATGAACCAACTTTTCTAAGTGTTGTTAAATCTTCAACTGGAAAATATCCTCTGTGAGCTAATGTTGAATATAATGCTGGAGCAACGTGTCCTTTTGATAATACAAATCTGTCTCTGTCTGCTTTCTTAGGATTAGCAGGGTCAATATTCATTTCTTCAAAATATAAATATGTCATTATATCTGCTGCTGATAATGATCCACCCGGATGTCCCGATTTCGCACTGTGAACAGCCGTTACTATACCCTTTCTGATTTCATTTGCCTGTTTTTTCAGTTCTAAAACTTCCATGATTACCTCCATTACTTTTTGAAAAAAGTACCGAATTTGTCTATTCCGCATAAAACTATAACACATAAACTTCCATTTATCAATGAGATAAACGGAAGTTTTCGTAATAAATCTATATATTCAATAATCTTTTTTAATTGATTTCCAGTCCCTCTTATTTCTGTCATTTAAATCTAATTTTGCATAAATTATTTATCACTATCTATGCCTGCTTATTCCTCTATTGTTATTGTGTCTATTGATTTATCCATTATTTCCTTTATCTGTGATTTTACTTCTTCAAGATTATAGGCACTCTCATCTACCTGTGTTAACTGTTCTGAACTGAAACCGATATACTGATATGAATGTTTATTCCCATTAAAGCAGAAACAATAAAACCATATTGGATCACTTCCCTCTTTCTCTAATGTCCCCTCATATTTAATTCCCTCTATTCCATTCTTAGTTGTATAATTCTCCTGCTTCTCTATGTTATATGTTCTTTCCTCTACATCCCCATATATAATATCCATTCCCAAATCTTCTCTATGCTTCTCAATAATCTCACCTAATTCATATTTATCATCAAGATTTGTTGACATTGCGAAAAACATCTTTTCTGAATCGTTTATTTCACTTAATGTATTACTATAATTATGCATATATGGTAAATAATAATTAACCTCTGCCTTATAATATTTTCCCAAATCCGAATCATCTTTATTACTTTTATCAACAGTTTTATCTTTCTCTGTTTCATCCGTATCTTCTGTTTCTTCATCCTTATCTGAATGTGTAGTGGTTACTTTAGTATCTTTCCCACTATCCTTATTGCCACTATCTTTCTTATTTCCACATCCTGTACATATCATTGCCATTATTCCTGCTGTTAATAGTGCTATTGTTAATTTCTTCTTCATTTCTTTTATTCTCCTTTATCCACTATGATTATTTTGTTTACTCACCAATATTAAAATTATTGGCCCATTATGTTATTCTATTACTCTCTTTGACCTCAACTCCTTTATTTATTATTTTATTTTAGAAGATAATTAACATTATAACTAATTTTCATAACTCCTAAAACTTATCCATTATATTAACATTTATACATAATTATGTCAATTTTTTTCAAAAAAGAAAAGTAAATTTACTTTATGCCTAAGAAATTTACTTTTCCTTTTTGGTATACTGAATATAAATATTATATATTGCTCATATTTTTATTCATATTCTGTAAATTATTTAACTTGGATTTATTATTCCATTGGTAATTTATAGACTTACTGAATTTTATTTATTCTTTTCAGTCTTTTTTTCGGTAATTTTAGTTGAATTCTTGTTTGATTTTCTAATTATCATAAGAATAATTAATACGATAATTGCAACTACAGCACAGCTTATTCCTATAACAAGTGGTTTATTGTTAATAAATCTAATCCATAAATTGGTTGTTATATAGAAGCCCTTTATCTCTGTCTCGCTTTCATTACCTGATTTATCAATGCACTTAATTATTAAATTCTGAGATTTATTTGATGATGGGATTGTTATCTTTAAGGTTCCATCTTCTGACATATTTTTCTTTATGTCATCTCCCTCCAATTTCATAATCTCTTTACCATTTAATAACACAATTACTGACTCTGCCTCGATATTATCCGTAACCTTGAATCTGATGTCTTTACTATCCGCAACATACACATTTCCTTTTTTTAATTCAAAAATTGTGCATACCGGTGGTTCATTATCTATAACAAATGAAAACTTTTCAGAAATAGCATCATTTTCAACAGAATCTTTTGAAGCAATTGTTACATGATAAATACCATTTTCCTCAAAATTATCTTTACTTATTATATATCTGTATTTACACCATGTGTCTATTCCTTCTACTTTTTCTATAGTATAATCTTTACCTTCTACTAAATCCCATGTGGTATTTCCTCTATATACTGTTATCTTAATGGTATCTGCTGAAAGTTCATTTACATTTATTTCATTAAATATAATATCTTGTGGATTAATTAAATATTTATCCTTTATATTTAATGTTTCTTCATCATCTATATAATATGTTGGACCATTTCTGTTAATTGAAAATAATACATTATTTTCTGTGACTCTACCTGCTTTATCAGATGCCTTACATACTAATCTGTAGATACCATCTGATTCAAGATTTGCTACACTAAGCCTTCTTCCATTTTCTATATTCTGATAATCAATACGAACATTTGCTTTCTCTTCATTATTGCTTATTAAGTTTGTAGTACTTCCGTCTTTATTTAGTAAATCCAAGGATATACTTAGACTTTCAAAATATGTATCAGCCGAAGAAATATTAAAACCAACTACATTGTCTCTGTAAGCTCTTTCGTTATCCACTCCTGATATAATAACCTCAGGTGCTTTTTTATCTATATAGAACGCAGTATTATATGCATTTTCAATTGTATTACCTGCCATATCAGTATAATTTGCCATAATACTATATAATGCCTCTTCATCTAATGCAATAGATGCTGTATGTGTATCACCATTATTTATCCAGTTTATATTCTGCTGTACTGCTGCATTATTTCTATTAATCAGCAATTCAAAACGTGATGCATCAAAATTATGTTCAATAATTGTAAATGTTGCAACTCTCTGATCAAGATAATAATTTCCATTTACTGCTGAATTATTATTAAACTGAACTGATAATGCTGGTCTTGTTTTATCAATTGTAAACTCTGTTGGCTCTACTGTTCCTGATACAAAATTAATATTTGCAATATTATCAGCATTATCCTGATATCGCATAGCAAATGTATAATCACCATCATTTACATACGAGAGGCTTGTTGTATATGTTGTATTATCTCCATTTCCTGTTCCATTTGCCACACTCCAGTCACTTATAATCGGCACTATACCATCAGTATTTTTAATATCAATAACAACATTCTTAGGATTAAAATTTCTTTCTTTAATAGAAATTATTGCTTTTCTATCCGATTTAAACATCTTTCCATTAGTAGCATCTGGTGTATTATTATCATACGAAATGCTAATTTCGGGTGCTGTCTTATCTATGCTGAAAGTATCTGTTGCATATGAAATATTACCTGCTCTATCTTCTACCCTTATATCAACCGTTATTCTGTTGTCATTATTTCTTACTGCAATAGCTTTAGAAATTGCTGTAATAAGGTTCTTATCAGTAGAAATTACATTATAATTATCACCATTTATTTTTCCTGAATTATCAATATCAATTCTTCCTGAATAATTGTTTTCTTCACCATTAGCTGATGTGACTTCCCATTCAATACTTCTGATACCCGATGTTACATCTTTAATATTAAATACAACAGGAATATCTTTATTATAAAGGTCTAGTCCTGAATTATCCTTATATGCTGTCTTAGGTCTGTTTATGGTAATTATATCTTTATCATTTCTGTTATCATCTATTACAATAGCATCTGGTTTTACATAGCTGCTTGCTTTTGTCAAATCACCATTACCTACATTATCAACAGCTGCAACATAAATCTGTCCCCTAAATGCTTCTGGTATCTGAATGGTTATTTCATTATTTGTTGGTGTAACAATTATTTTGTTCTTTATTGCATCTGAAACTTTTTCTCCATTTTTACACAAGAAATATCCAACTTTACTTATTCCTGAAGATGTACCGTCATCGGCTAATGTAACTGTTACTTTTGTAGTATGCTTAAAATAGTATCCATACTTATCATCTGTAACTGGTAATGAATTTCCTTCAATATATTTGTCAGATTTCATAGTGAATTTTGTAGCCTTTGGTGTATTAGAATCATAATATACCGTATATGTTTTCTGCTTATGATTGCCGGCATTATCACTCATTTCTATTACTATGGTATACTTTCCATCTTTAGCTGCTATAGGGCTTAATTCAAATGTACCATCAATATCATTTACAACACCTTTAGCAAAATTAAGGTTACCATTCTGTTTTGGAGTAACTTTCTCTTGTTTATCTTCATACTTTACATATATTTCGTATGATGCAATTCCTGATATTTCATCTTTAATCGCATAATTATATGTTACTTTACCTTTTATCCATTTTTGCTTAGTGTTCATATCAATATATTCATCACTAACATTTTCAGGCGATAATTCTTTAACTTCCGGTGCTGTTTTTTCTATTAACAGACCATTTTCTGATAACAGTATATATCCGCTATCATTTCCTACGTTATCATATACTTTTGCATAGAAATATTTATATTCTTTATTAGTATCAGCTATTTCAAATGTAACTTTTCCGTCTGATAACTTTACATCATTATCATTTATCTTACAAATATCTGAAATTTCGGTTTCAGAATCATCTAATATTTCCTTAACCGCGTATACCTCTACATTTCTAATTCCTGATGATGGTATAATGTCATTCACACTGAATTCAACCTTTACTGTACCCTTTGCAAACATTTTTCCATCAACTATTTTTACATTTTTAAATTCAGGCTTATTTTCTTCTGTTATTATAACTTCAGGATTATCTAAATCTGCATTTACTACATATGTATATGCCTTATCTTCATTAGAATTTCCTGCATTATCAATAGTTTCAATTATTATTGTATATTCGCCTGATTTATCCGGAACCAATTCAAATGTACCACTAACATTTTCTACTACACTGTTAACAAAATCAAGGTTACCATTCTGCGTTGGAATAATTTCTTTTTTAACTTCTTCTTTACCATTTTTATACTGTACATATATTTTATATGAGGATATACCTGCTTCAGTATCTTCAATTGAATAATTATATGTTACTTTACCTTTTATCCATTTTTGCTTAGTGTTCATATCAATATATTCATCACTAACATTTTCAGGCGATAATTCTTTAACTTCCGGTGCTGTTTTTTCTATAACTAACTTATTTTCTGATAATAATACATAATCACTATTACCTGCATTATCTGTTAATTTAGCATATATATACTTGTTAAGTGTTGTATCCTGTCTCTTGATAGTTACATTAACTTCATCATCTGATATTTTCACATCAGCAGGATTAATTTTATTCTGTTCTATTTCACTATCCTTAGGTACATCGATTATACTATCTAATGCATATATTTCTATATTGTTCACTCCGGATATTTCATCTTTTACATAGAAATTTACCTTTACATCATCATTAGTAAACATCTCATTTCCAATTGGGCTGATTTCCATATCATTTTTATCTTTAAATGTAGTTTTCTTTTCTGCATCATTTATAACATAAGGCGGCTTTGTATCAATACCAATTTCTTCTGATATATTAGAATTGTCATTTCCTGCGTTATCTCTGGCTTTAACAGATACAATATAATTGTATACTCCACCTATTTTATAATCAGTTGTATACGTGCCTTTTATTTCTACAATTCTATTACCATCTTTTATGGCTTTTATATTTTCAAGACTAACCGGCTTATTATTAACTTCTATTTTATAATCTTCCGGTTTATTATTGTAATCACTTACATCAATTCCTGACTCTTCATCAATAATTGTAATTTCATATTTAACATTTTTATTAAACCAATTCGAATAAAATGAATCTTCTTCCTTCTCTATGCTAATCTTTGGCTTATTCTGTTCAATTATTAATTTTTTGTTAGATAATGCTACATATCTGTAATTTCCAACCTTATCATATAATTTGGCATATACATATTTTTCATAAGCAGCTCTGTCAGGATTAGGTGCAATTATTGTATATGTTGCTACACCGTCGGTAATTTCAGCATTACCACGTCTATTACTGTCGTTTAATAAATCATTAATATCCTCTACTGTTCTATTATCTGTATCAATAAATTTATCATATTCATATATTTCTACTTTGTCTATTTCTGAACTTAATTCATCATCTTTTACATTAAATAATATATTTACATTTTCATTACCATACATATAAGAATCATCTTCTTTGGTAATATTTTTAAACTCTACTGCTCCATCTATATATGGTGCATTTTCATCTACATATATAATATCTTTGCTATCATCACTTTCTTTGCTCTTATTATCTGCATTATCAGTGGCTTCTATGACAATTTCATATTTGCCATCTTTCGGTTTATAATCTTTTAACTCAAAACTACCATTAATATTTTTATTAAAACCTTCATCTGTTTTCTCGATAATATTCTCTATTTTATCATTTACTTCATTGTCATTAACTTTTATACTATATCCTTTTATACCGGAACCATTATCAGCTATTTCATAGTTATAACCATATGACTCTATATCTTGAGCTTTTATCCATTTTTTACCATCTAATAATCTATAGTTATTATTGTTAATTGAAATTGTACAGGTAGGATTATCATTATCCAGTAACATTTTTTTATTACTCAATAATACATAATTTTCCTTACCACATATATCTTTAATATATGCACATAGATATCCTGTGTAATATCCTTTTTCCTCCATTTCATAATTCAACGTTGTTACCGGTGTAGTATTACTGTTATTAATATTATTATATTTTAAAATAATGGACTTATTTTTTATGTCATCTGCGCTATTAGTATTAGCAAGATAAAATTCTACAGTTTCAATACTTGATTGATTATCATTATTATCTGAATCAGTATTAAATGAAACATTTAACTTATTACCAATTATGTAATTATCTTTTTCTTCAGTAAAGCCACTAATTCTGATACTATCATTAATAATTTCAGGTGCTTTGCTTTCTACATAGATAACCTTTTCTTCAATAGTATCTATATTATTTGCATTTATTGAAGTTACATTTATCACATATTTATCATCCTTAAGTATGGCTTTTTCTAATTTTACATTGTATGCTTTAGATTTTTCCTGATTATCCTCGTCATATGTAATATTAATTATTTCTGTATTATTAACCTTAATTATAGTTTGTACAATATTGCTTTTATCATCTTTTACATTGACTTTGATTCCAGGATTATTATTGTCTAAGTCATCAAAACTTATATAATTTAAATCTTTTTGCTCATCCTTAATCACTAAATCATCTAATTCAAATGTTATTTCAGGTTTACCTTTTTCCTGTACATTTCCCGAAGATGATGTATTGCCATCTGAGGCTGTATTTCCTGAACTTGCTGTATTTCCCGAGCTTGAAGTATTACCTCCCGATGCATTGTTACCTGATGTGGCACTGTTTCCAGATGTTGCACCATTATATTCAATTGCTTTGGTAACATTCGGAATTCCACATACAAGCATGGTTGCTGCCAATGTGGCTGCCAAAATTCTTCTTTTACTTATCATTTCTTTCTGTCCTTTCTCTAATGTTTTATATATTATATTTAGTTATCATATTCTGCTATAACATCATATTCTCCATCTTCATCTAATGTAATAGTTATACTGATTAAGCGATTATTACCATCTACTTTACTTGTTGTATTGCAACCATCTGAAAATGCATTCTCTAAATATGTCACAAAACTGTCCTCTCCTCCATAAGATTCGAATATAATTGCTCCATTATCTTTTATATAATATCTGGCCGGTTCTCCAACATACTCTACAACCGCCTCATTACCTCCATCCATAACTGCCTCTGTTATACAATTCTTAACAGTTTTTACTACTTCATCCAAATTCTTTGAATCTTCTTCTTTGGCTGCCTCTAAATCAAATTCTTCAGAATCATCATCTTCTTCATATGTTGAATCGTCATTCTCAGAATCTATTGAAATCAGATACCATGAATCATTAATTTCAAACATTGTGAACCAATACTGCTCCGTTTCACTGGAATTATCATCTTTAGTTCTATAGGAAATATCTGCCTGTACTCTTTTAGCTGCGGTTATATGTACAGCTTTGCCATATTCCTCTTTATACATTTGGTTAATCTCTTTGATTGAATATCCAATATCATTTTCTTGTTTAATTATCTTATATGTAAAAGTAATATCATCATCATCTGAAATATCTTCATCAAAGCCTTCTTTAAATTCTGTAATAAAATCTTCCATGAATTCTTTAATTTCTTCTTTAGGCGAACTCTCTGTCCACTCTTTTATTTCATCAATAGCTTCTTTGGGCATAAGTGATAACAACTTTTCTGTATCTTTATCATTAACTGATTGAATAAACTCTTTAACGACATCATTAGAACTTCTGCTTTTATTTTTATTTACCAATAACATTGTCACAGCTATTCCTGATACTATAATAAGTAACATTACCAGACTTATTATTACTCCAGTAATTAATCGTTTCTTCTTTCTATTAGGCGAAGCTGTTTTCTTGTTTTTCTTATTTGTCTTATTGTTAATATCGTTTTGTACTGTATATGGCTGATTATTATAATACTGTTCACCATATGTGTTAGTACTTATATTACTTTGTTGTCCCGTATAGTATTGATTTACATATTGACTATTTTCATAGTTATTTCTATTATTCTCATATCCAGTATATGGTTGATTTAGCCTTTGCTGACCTCCATACATATTTCCATTTGAATTATTCTCATATCCCGAATATGACTGATTTGAATATTGAGTGTTTCCATATGAATTATTATTCACATAATTTTCTTCCATGGTACTTCCACACCTTGGACAAAACGGTGTTCCGGCACTTACTTCTGCACCACATTTTCTACATAACATATTTTCTTCCTCCTGTTTATCAATATTAAATGACTATATCCGTATTCATATACACTATATCTCTGATTATAATAAATTCATTTGGCATAATATCAGTCTTCTGATATGAATTAACTATTGAGCCGGAGACTACATTGTAAATAGGCCTAACATTATTATTACTATTCAATAATGTGGTTTCCTCCGTATACAATAAGGTTGTCTCATCATTTGATAATACAGTGGTTTCCTCTATATTATTTTGTGTGATTTTTGAAGTCGGTATTTTACTGGTAATTGGGACACCACCAATTTTAGATGTCCTGCCCAGTTTTCTTCCTGTATCCTGTGTAATATTTCCAGACGATACATCACTTGTATACGAATTATGTTCATTTATTTCTTTAATTGCCTTTTTCCTTGATATACCTGTGATGTAGCCAAATACCCGGTTAATCTTTAGTGTAAAAAATAAAATAATAGCGATTACAAGAAAAACTACGGCACATATATATCCTATCTGTGAAATCAATCTATATTTATCAACAATATTCATAATTAATCCTCCATATAGACTGTATCAATTTTTCTATTGACATATTCAAGTCTTGACTCTATATATTTTTTTATCTGTACAATATCTTCCGTCTTATCATCCTGAACACTTCCACTGATAATTTCAACATTATCTAAACAGATATTCATCTGATCCTTAGTTACACCATCAGTTTTAAATTCTTCTGTATATCCCTCTATTGCATTTAATATCATTTTGCACGAATTAAGTTTAAGATTGTCATTGACTCCTTTATTCAATATAGCTTCAATTAACTTATCTATGTTTTTCCAATATTCCATATATTCGCCTCTATCAGTAGACTCCGTAATGGAATTCTGAATGTTTCTTCTGAAATTCGCCATATTGTAAAATATTTCTGCCAAGTCTTTATTACTATCTCTTTTAGACACCTTTCCAAAATAAGTGCATACTGCATCAAATCTGGAATTATCTTCCTCCATTGTCTCATCGCAATAGTACCAATATAGAATTCCGATGTTATAACATACATCACTGTATCCCAGTTCATCACTTTTTAATGACTTCCCATATGTAAGCATAACCTCTTCAATTTCATTCATTTCGGTTCTGGAAAATATTTTGTCATCCTTATATATTTTATTGATTAACTCAAGGTATGCCTCCTTATCTCCCGGTTTAATCTTTATCGCATCTATATATAAATCGTGTTTTTCATCCATTGTAGAACTTTCTGCCCGCTCTAAAACCGAATCATATTGTTCTTCTGTTTTGGCAAGTACCAGTTTATTTCCTGTGATACCTGTTGCTACTCCGGCTAAGGATAAACATACCATTGAAGAGAAAGCAATCATCTTTCTCCACTGTTTTTTTCTATATTTTTTATCACTCTCATCGCAATGTTCTAAATCATACATTAATTCAGCACAATTCTGATATCTCTTATCTGCATCATGTTCGGTACATTTTCTGATAATCTGTTCTAATCCCTCTGACAGCATCATATTACTTGCCCTTATTCCCTGTGCAAACCCACTAACTGTAGGATAATTTCCCGTAACTAAATGATACAATGTAGCACCAAGACTATATATATCTGTTCTTGCATCTGACTCACTTGTCTTTTCATACTGTTCCGGTGCTGCATATCCGACCGTACCAAGAGCAATTGTATCTTCCATCTTCATTCCCTTGAATTCTCTTACAGTTCCAAAGTCGAACAATTCAACATTGCCATCTGGTTTACGCATTATATTTGCCGGTTTCATATCTCTGTAAATTATGTTTTTCTTATGTAAATATCCAAGCACATCGCATAACTGTTTTCCCCATTTAATAACCAGTTCCTGAGGCTGGGCGCCATACTCATCTAACAGTTTTTTCAGTGTAACTCCTTCGATATAATCCATAACTATCAGATAATTATCTTCATTTTCTATAACATCTATAATTTCCGGCATATTAGGATGTCGACAGTTTTTGAGCAGATTAATCTCAGCTTTAATACCTATACTATTTATAGAAGCATCATTCTGACTATCTTTTCTTACTTCTTTGATTGCCCATGATTTATTAACACTTTCATTCATAGCCAGATATACAACACTCATACCACCTTTACCTATCTGGTTAAGAATCTTATATTTTCCGTCAATGACTTCACCAATCTTTAACATACTAACCTCATTTCTGAGCGGCTTGTCGCAAAGAGGCGATGCGAAATTCGCACAGGCGATTTCTCATCTGACATAAACGATATTTGCTTTCGCTCCGAAGCAAATAGCTGTGTGAAAAACAATCGCATCAGCATTATTTTTTCACACTAACCTCCAGATATTTTTCTAATATGTTCTTATAAATGCTACAGAAATATTATCTTTTTCATTTCTAAGCTTATTCATCTCTATTAATGTAGTTCCATTCCGACTCATTATTTCTTCGTTTGTTGAAACCTCCGGTCCAAGGTAAGCATATATCTCTTCCGGTAAAATAACGTGTCTAAAACCATCTGAGCAGAACATATATACTGCATCCTTTTGCACCTCACCAAAGAACATATCAGGAATGACAACCTGAGAAGCACCTATGCATTGCAGAAGTATACTTTTTCTAGGATCGTTATCTGCCTGTTCTCTTGTAAGTAATCCTTTTCTGAATTCACTTTCAACAAGTGTCTGATCTTCAGTAATAACCTTTACTGCACCTTTTAACTCATATGCTCTGGAATCACCCACGTTCATAATGTAATATCTTGTGTCTGTAAATAATCCGACACATAATGTGGTTCCAATTGCTATTCCATTTCTTCCACCATATTCACTTAAACGTCTGTTTTCAATAGCAACTATTTTCTCCCATTCACTTCTGATTACTCCATCAGATAATCCATTTTTAACAAGTGCAGGCAAAGTATTATAAAACCAACCTGAAAATGCATTTACTACGTCTGCACTTGCAACTTCTCCGAGTGCTAATCCACCCATTCCATCACACATAACAACCATAGCAATATTTCCTATTACAGTTTTAGCAACCTTTATTGTGACACTATCCTGATTAGTTTCTTTATGAATACCTACATCTGTACATGCAGCCACTAAATATTCCATTCAAGCCTCCATTACATTACGCTAAAGATAAATTCTTCATCAGCAAGTTTTATCTTACAATCATTACTGATACTTACTTCAGTGTTAGGTGTTATTAATTTTCCGTTAATATATGTATGATTTTTAGAATTCGTATCTACGATATAATATTCATTATTATGATTGATAATATATGCGTGACTACGGCTAATTGCTGTGTTATCAGCAATAAAATAATCTACAAAACTTTTTTCTTTACCAATAAGGAATTTCTCCTTTGTAATTGGTATGCGTTCTCCATTTTTCTCTCTTATTAAATATGCCTGCTTTATATTTTCAGGATTATTAGGATTCATACTTGCATTTAACACAGTTGTCTCTCCACTATACGCATTTCCTAATACAGTTGTTTCTCCAAAACCTGGCATATTATTCTGTGGTACATTACCCATTCCCATATTATATTGAGCCATATTATTAAATGAATTATTGCCCATTCCATTAGAATTAGGTATTGAATTATTTAACATATTATTAGATATCGTTCCATTAACCGACATATTATTTGAATGAATTGCCTGATTATAATTCAGCTTTACATTTGTATTCTGAGCATTTTGGTTTGGCACATTCATATTTTTATTATTTTTCTCAGACTTACCACCAAATAATTTACTTTTCTTTTTCTCTTTCTTATTGGCTTTCTCATTTTTCTTAGACATTGCAGTCTGACCAGGCATCTGGTTTCCTACCGGCTGATTCTGTCCCGGTACCTGCATCTGGTTTCTTCCTGCTATCTGACTCTGTCCCGGCATTACCATCTGATTTCTTCCTGTCTGCTCTGATTTATTAGGTATATATGAAATGTCATTATTTGTCATACCTGATGCAGCAAATGTATCAACTATTGTCTTTACATTATCATCCTCTATAGAATTTCCCTGTTTCATCTTATAATCGGCTGCTTGTCCGGCTGACATATTATTTAAGCCTGATTGTACATAACCTTCTTCTTTAACTGAATCATTCTTTAACCCGGCTATTTGATGAAGATAATCGTAGAAACCTACCAATGAAAATGATGCTGAATTAAGATAACTTATTATCTGAGCCACATATTCACAATTCTCTGTCGCATCATACTTAGAAATCAATATAAGGTTCTTAAAAAACATACTATAATCTACTTTTTTCGTTTCCATCTTAAGTGGCAGATAAATCATACCAACCTCATATGAACTTAAATCAACATATATCTTTTCCATATCTAGAACAAAACAATCCTGTTCAAGCAGGTATTCATCGGCTGAAATAAGTGTTCTTATTGTATTTATAAGTACTGAAATAATTACTTTCTTTGTTACATTTCTCTCTAGTAACTGCTGTAATGTAATCTTTGATGTAATATTATATTTCAATAAACGTAATGAATTATTCTGTGTATAAATTATTTTTAATAATCCCGGAATATTAGAATTCTGCTGAATCATTTCTATCGCAACCATATCTGCTGCTTCATTTTCTTTTAACTCATAAATCAAGTTTGTATTTATATCATTATTTTCAACCTTAAATTCCTGCATAGTATGTTATCCTTTCATTTATCTGTATAATTTTATTAACTGCCAACTATCTCCTGCCAGAACATAAGCACTGCCACTTGATGAGAAATTCTTAGCACCATCAAACTGCTGCTCTATTACCACTTTTCCATTCTTATCTATATATCCCCATTTTCCATCTATGTTTACTGCTGCCAGGCCATTAGAAAATGAACCTGCATCTACGAACTGTGGCTTTATAACCATTTTGCCTTTAGCATCTGCAAAACCCCATTTTCCATCTTTCATAACTGCCAAATATTCATCCTGAGACATTAATCTGACATCTTCATATTCATCTGAACCGATTTTATTCTCGTTATTGTCCATAAGATAGAATGTGTCATTTTTCTTAACTGCATATATTCCTGAACGTGAAGCATAGCCAAGCTCATCTGTCTTAATCTCTTTATATACATTTTTACTGCATTTCTTACCTTTATTGTCTATCAGATAATAACCTGTCTCATCTTTAACCATTGCTTTGCCATTATTAAATGCATAAGCCTCTTCATATTCTCCAAACTGCTTTACAAAAGATGAATTAGTGTAACAATATTTACCGTTTATCTTCGTTGGTAATAATCCCTCTGAATATGTACCTATTTCTTCTATCTGTGTTCCCTCCGGTAATTCTGCTACGTCAACTGCCTCACCTGTCTTATCAATGAACCAATATTTATTTCCATCAGTGGTCATAGGTGTACTGTCTGAATCAATATAAGGTGATAACTGCATATATACACACGATAACATTACCGTGCCATCAGAATAGACAATTCCATATTTGCCATCTTTATCTGTTACCCTGCACATATTATTGTAGAATTCATCTACTTCTACATAGCTGCTATATGCATACTCAAACTTATATTTCAATTCATTTTCTACTTTAGTCATATATTCCGAAGTAACCTTTCTACTTTTAGCAGCATTTATTACTTCCATACAATTACTGTAATTTCCTTTATCATAATAATATTTTAATGACATATCATAGCCTTTGTTAGAATACTTATGGTTATCAATAATTTCCTCTACCATATCCTCATATGCATAATATTTACCCCATGCGTAGTACATATCAGCAATCTCACATTGTAAATCCAATGAATTATTCATCTCTTTCGCTGCTGTATAATAGGCATTTGCCCTTTTATATAACTGCTTGTCCTCAAAATAATGTGCATATTCTATATACTGATTATATTGCTTTTCTTTCTTAGCACTTTCATTGAATAAGTAATACCAGCTTATAGCGAACATAACCACTACGCCTAAAGCAATTAGTAGTCTGTTTCTCTTATTATTAGCATTACTATTTTCCTGAACATTCTCTGTTTCATTCTCAATATTCTTCTTTTTCTTCATCTGTCATCACCTACATTCCCGTAAGAATTACCGATACATATGTACCTAATAGAATAAATGGTGCAAATGGAATAGTATCCTTCTTACTCTTTTCTTTCTTAACTAATAAATATATTGAAGCTATCATTGATAACACTAACGACATAAAAATGGCACTGAATGAGCTTGCAAAACCAAGATATAAAATCATAATAAACATAAGTTTTATATCCCCCATTCCAAAACCGTTCTTTATAATAAATATTCCAATAATCGCCATAAGTAATACCAATACAAAGCCAAGTCCCATTGATTTTAAATTAATAACTGCCTGTCTGCTGTCTAATATAAATTCAGCTATTAACATAATGACTCTTATTCCAAGACTTATAAGTATTACTTTATTCTCGATTATTTTCTTCTTATAATCTATGGCTGCTACAGGTACGAGAATAATTAACATTATCAATAATCTTATATTATCTATGAGCCTGTTCGAATATCTAATATCCAGAACACAGTCCAGAATTATTAGAAACACACCTGAAATCAGAAAATAAATTATGTGTTTCTTATTTGCTTTCGTAAATGCCTTTTTATCCTTAAATTTGCTATAGTTCTCATATATAAAGCCTATGAATGTTCCTATAACTGTTAGTATTATGAGTATTGCCAGATTCATATTAAACCTCATTTCTTAGCTACTTATTGTGAAGAGGCGATGAGAAATTCGCATAGGCGATTTCTCATCTGCCTGTGAAAAATAATCGCATCAGCATTATTTTTCACACTAAACCGCATTTCTATTTCATGTATCTTCCTGCAATGCACAACCATATGATGATGTCAATTTAACTGTAACTCCATGTGTCTTACAGTCCTTTATGATTTCTTCATACAGTTCCTTTACTCCCTCGTCCTGCGGAATGACAAGGTCAAGTATATAACTCTTATTCTTACCACTATCGTAAGTTACCTTTTCAGTTCCTCCGTCTCCAATTCTCTTTATGGTAACCTTACTCTGATTCTCACATGAGCTTACAATTCCCGATGTCAGCTTTTCTATCTGATTCTTTATATACTTCTTAGTTTCCTCCGACTTAAGTGTTTCTAAATTAACCTCTCCATACAGCGGATTAGATGAAGATATCATTACAAATGTGTTCGTTTCTGAATTGTATAACTGTGCATATGTAGAACCTGATAAATTTTCATATCCTTGTGTTTTATAATCACTAATTCCCATATTTCTGATTAATTTATTAATTTCAGTCGGATCTGTTCCATTCCATACTGAATCGGTATTAGTATATTGTGTAGGTGTACTTTCATCTTTAACTGTTGATTTACCACTACTTTCATCAACCTTCAATACCTGACCATCGCCATGCAGCCAGCCTTTAGTACTTGCTTTCTGTTTAACGGAATATTCTAAATTAACCGGTAATAATGGAATTATCTTTATCTTATATTCAGCTACAATTGTTATCTCATCTGAACCATATGGAAATAATGTAGAATGTGAGAAATCTATACCATTTATATATGATGTCTTACCGAATCTTGAACCCGGTACTATTCTCATTCCCTGTAATATCTGTTCTAAATCTTCATTGCTCTGACCTTTAGAGGTCATAAGATGTTTCTTCATCATTCCTCTGGCTAATGGATCCACAATAAGTTGTGACTTAAATATCTCTAGTCCCTCGCTCATTATCAATTGCCCGATTCCAAAGATGAATTTCTTAGGGTCTTCTGCAATAGTCGAAACTGTTTCTTTAAGATTATCTATCTGCTCTTTAGACTGATCAGCATTACTCTTAACACTATCGTACATAGTCTGCACTGAAGCTGCTATACTGCTTAAATCAGAAGTATCTGTATTAGCTACTGCACCTTTCATATCCTTTCCCACATTCTGTGTGGCTTCATATAATGATGCTATATTGCTAATGGTATTATTAACATCTTCTTTTTTAGTATTCGCATTTTCCTGAAGTTGACCTACACTTTTATCAAGCCCTGTAACTCCAATAATATATGAATACTGTGAAAATTCTTTCGCTGTATTATTCAATGCTTCAGCCACCTTAGCCTGTGTAATACATACTGTCAGCAAATCATAAAGCATCATAAAAAAGAACATAAATGCTGTTAAAGTCAATGTTGCCTCTACAGTTATTACTCCTTGATTCTTCTTCATTTAAGCACCTCCATGTATGCCCGGATATTTTGCATAAATTATTTATCACTATCTATGCCTGCTTATTCCTCT